>MTLE01000594.1_pt2 | contig 97305 bp, 73 predicted proteins | sample 1982461 | NCBI WGS metagenome assembly MTLE01 (sample SAMN05712605, study PRJNA340218) | biofilm metagenome | isolation source: sample SPL anode biofilm adapted to -200 mV | place: USA | collected 2012-02-03
CGACGGCCTTGCCGGCGGGGTTTGTGGTGGCAGTTACGGCCTTGGCGCTGCCGTCATAGGTGGCGGTCAGGCCGGTAAGGGTGACGGTGGCTGCGGCCTTGTTCACTGTAAGGCTGACGGTCTTGGTGGCGGTGGTGTAAGTGGTGCCGTCGGTCGGTGTGAATACTACCGACAGGCTCTGCGTGCCGGCGTTGAGTACGGTGCCTACGGCCGGGGTGTAGGTGAAGGTGCCGGCTACGTCCGCTTTGGCATTGAGCTGCGTGGCGGAAAGCGCGGTGCCGTAGGTGATCGCCGCAGGATTGCCCCAGGTTATTACGGGTACCTGCTTGGTGACTACGCTGAGGCTTACGCTCTTACTGGCTGCGGCATAGTTGGCGCTGTCCGTGGGAGCAAAGGAGGCGGTGAGCGTCTGGGTCCCAACGGTGTTCATTACCGTGCCGGCGGCGGGGGTGTAGGTGAAGGTGCCGTTCACGTTAGCGGTGGCATTAAGTTGGCTGCTGCTCAATGCCGTACCAACATACACTGCGGACGGCGTTGCCCAGGTGATGGCAGGGGTCGCCTTGGCAATCACGAGGGTTCCAGTGGCGCTCCCCGTGTAGTTGGGATCGGTTACGGTGGCTACTACGGCATAGCTGCCCGCGGCGCTCGGGGCAGTGGCGCTGCCGCCGTAGGTGATGGCGACGATCTTGCCGGCGGGGTTCGTGGTGGCGGTGACGGCCTTGGCGCTGCCGTCATAGGTGGCGGTCAGACCGGTAAGGGTGACGGTGGCTGCGGCCTTGTTCACTGTAAGGCTGACGGTCTTGGTGGCGGTGGTGTAGGTGGTGCCGTCGGTCGGTGTGAAGGTGACACTCAGGCTCTGCGTGCCGGCGTTGAGTACGGTGCCAACGGCCGGGGTGTAGGTGAAGGTGCCGGCCGTATTTGCCGTTGCGCTAAGCTGGGTAGCGGAAAGTGCGGTGCCGTAGGTGATCGCCGCAGGGGTATCCCAAGTAATGGTCGGGGTAGTCTTGGCTTTGACGGTAATAGTAACAGTGGCAACCGCACTGTCAAACGTTCCGTCGTTAGCCTTGTATGTGAAACTATCATCCCCTGAATAACCAGCAGTAGGTGTATAGGTAAATGAACCTATTGCGTTAAGTACAACCGTACCGTGAGCAGGCGTTGTCACAAGTACAGCACTGAGACCGTCACCGTTCTGATCACTGTCGTTTGTCAGCACACCCGTTGTAGCCGGAACTACAAGAACAGAGTCTTGGTTAACACTGTAAGAGTCGTTGACCGCGACCGGCGGCTGGTTTCCTGGGCTTACTAAGCTAATGGTAACGATAGCACTGTTGGAGTTTACAATGCTGTCATTGGCAGTGTACGTAAAGGAGTCTGTGCCAGCAGCTCCAGCATTCGGAACATAGGTGAACGAGCCGTTGCTATTCAGAGTGAGGGTGCCTTGTTTTGGGTTAGCTACCATTTTTGCAGTAAGCGCATTGTTGTTGGCATCAACATCGTTGCCAAGAACTCCAGGTGCAGCAATAGTTAGGTTGCTGCCCAGGTTGACGCTATAGGCATCATTAACTGCTCCCGGCGCAAAATTGATTCCTCCTGCACAACTTGTGCTTACCGAGAAGTTAATCGTAACTGTAGTATAAGCCGTCTTGGCATCCATGACCCGAACCGTTACCGGCACAACCTGACCAATCAAGGCGCTGCTGGGGTTCGCCCATGAGATGAGGCCGGTGGAATTCATGGTCATACCCATCGGCGGCAAGGTCGCGAACGAAAATGATAATGCATCACCATCAGGGTCGTTGGCTGCAATCTGCAGAGTATATGCACAAAGGGTAGCGTTATTGGTCGGTGAAGTTATCACCGGTGCACTGTTCGGCTTGATCACGTTCACCGAGTAGTTTTGAATGGCCGTCAGGTCGCCGTTGTCTCTCACCTCAACGCTGACCTGGTTCGCACCAACTTGGGCCAATGTAGGAGTCCAACTGATAAGCCCTGTCGATGAGTTGATCGTCATGCCAGTTGGAGCAGAAGCAAGTGAATATGAAAAAGTGGTCCCAGCATCAACATCGCTTGCCTTAACCTGATATGTATAAGGGGTTTCGGTATAGGCGCTGGTGATAGCGGCAGAGACAATTGAAGGCGGATGGTTGCCCAATACTGCCAGGTCGGTAACTCGAGTCGGGAAAGCTTCATCACTCACCAGAAGGGCTTCGTTGGTGATGTCTTTTACCGAATTGACCGTGACGGAGGTCTGCACTGACTGGGTATTCGCCAGAGGTGCGATGTTAGCGAGACTCCAGGTAACGGTATTGGTGACCGGGTCATGGACGCCCCCCGTGGAAGCGCTCGTGAACACCGTATCCTTCGGAAGATAATCAATAAGCTTCACATTGGTCAGGGTTGTACCATACAGGCTCTTGAGGTTGTCAAAGCTGATGTTGTAATCGGCGCTGCCCAGGTAGTTAACCGTCGTACCGGCGTGGGTCTTTGTGGCCGAAAGAGGCAGGTTGGGATAGACCTTGTCAGTGATGGTGATGGTTTTGGAACCGCTGACGGGGATTGCCAGATCCCACTGGTTGGCAAACTGTAGGTCGTCGGCTTCAGCATCGGAAGTGTAGGTGGTCTGGGGGGTCGGGAAATCCGATGGTGCAGTATCCTTCAGCTCGGTATAGAGGTATGTCTGGTTATTGTCGAAGTCCAAACTTGTGGGGGACGGAACCGCCTCATGTACAAGGGTTATCCCCTCGTCCGTAAACGTTTGTGGACCGGTTTGATACACGCGGCCACCGACAAACTCCACCTTATCCGCAGGAGTGGCTAACTGGGTGATCTCAAAGTCGCTGTATTCAAACAGATGGAAATCAAGTGGCTGTGCGGTGAGGTTGGTTATAGTAACCGTCTTTTTTAGGTCGGCCCGGTACAAGCCTGATGCATAAGGAGTCAGCTGGTACTGGACTTTGATGGTGAACTCTCCCGCTTTGGTATAGGTGAGAGAAACACCGGTAGAGGTGGATGTGACGGCTGTAGGAGGGCCCAATGTCTCCAGGGAAGCCTCGCCGCCGGTGGCACCGACACGATACCAGAACCACTGCTGATACATGAGTTCCGTGCCGTCCACCTTGAATGAGTACAAGCCAGTGTATGCAGTTGTATCATCCACGGTTGCCGAGGTGTTCCGGTTAAGTGTCCGATCATTGAGCGTGTAGTCGGTCGCTTCGCTGGAAGCGACCAACAGGAACAAGACCACCAGCACCTGCATAATCACCGACAATGCTTTGCCTGAATTTCTCATCCTTTCGACTCCTAACCTGCTGATGTTCATATAGCTTGGTAACCAAGAAGCTTCACTCATTAACACGGCACACAAACGATTACCGTTTCTAATCAGTTGATATGCGTCTCGATCTGTGCCTTTTTCTTCAACTCCGCAAGAATCTCATCAATCTTTTTCCGTTTGTACGCATTGATGAGATATTTTGATATCGTATCCTTTACCTCTGCTAGCTCAGGTATGCGAGCCGGCTGTTTTTCATAAACTCTTATGATATGGAAACCATGTTGAGTCCGGACAGGCTCACTGGTCTCCCCCGGCTTGAGGGCAAAAGCAACCGCATTGAAATCCTTCGGCATGAACCCTTGTTGGATATAGCCGAGGTCGCCGCCGGTCGCCGCAGTAGCGCAAGAAGAGTACTTCTTTGCCAGTTCGGCGAAGTCTCCTCCATTTTTAAGTTGATTGCTGATGCGCTGGGCCTTCTGCCGGGCTTCCTCAACCTCATCATCCTTGGCATTTCTGGAAAGCGCTATCAGGATATGGCTCGCTTTTACCTTCTCAGGTTCGGTAAAACTGCTTTTATTCTTCTCGTAGAATTCTTTCACATCATTTTCAGGTACCTGAAGGTCGGCAACGCCTCTCTTGGCAAGATATTCCTCTACGAGGGCATCCCTGTGCAGGCCCTCAAGATGCTGTGGGCTCAAAGTGGCAAGAGTGACCTTTTCAGCAGTGGTTACGTTTTGAAATCTCGGCTGGATCATACCCTTCATCCGGAGTTCAACCTTTTCAGCAAACTCCTTTTCATGGATCCCCGCTGCAGCCTGTACGAGGAGTTCCTTCTCAATCAGGCTATCAAGCTCCTGACGCAGGATCTTATTCTCAAAATCCGGAGTGAACGCCCGATATCCGGATTTCCTGTAGCGTGCTTTGGCCATCTCCACCATGGGAACCAGTTCATCAAGGTAAATGTTCGTTCCATTGACCTTGGCGACAATGGTTTTATCTGGCTTTTCAGGACCGGGCGCAGCAGGCACAGTCCCAATCATAAGGGCAATGGCCGTAATTACGGTCATAACCCCCAGGGCATTTTTTACCAGAGCATTCATTCTCAGCACCTTGCAGAAGTGAATCATCAGGAGTTACGGGAAACCGTTATATCGGCAAAAGCCCCAGGTTTTCCGTAAGGTGTTAAGGTAAGGGAGGTTGCCGCATCGGTGGCAAAGTTCAACTCGATCACCTGTGGTGTTCTGCTGTGAAACAGAAACGACTCGAAAGGTTCTTCAGGGTGAAGGCCAGCGGACGACTTGATGCTGATCCTTTTCAGGCCCGCGTTGGTTACATTGATTGTGTATGTCCCTTGTTCGAGGGGAAGAACAACTGCGTCGCCCCTTAACTTCCCTCCGGTTCGGATAACCTTGACGCGCTTTGCCGCATCGGCCACCGTAAGGGAGAATGTCTGCTCGGCGGCTAAACCACTGTCATCGGCAGCACGGATGGTTATGGTGTAGCTCCCCGACTGTTTGTAAGTAGGAGTCCAACTCACAACCCCATTAACTGCGTCAATGACCATACCCATGGGAGCAGCCACGAGACTGTACGTAATACTGTCGCCATCAGCATCAGTGGCAAGCGCAGCGTAGGTGTATGCTGTTCCTTCCTTGGCAGTGGTTACCGGAATACTTGTAAAAACCGGCGGGCTGGGTTCAGAAGGGGCAGAAATCCCGGCGGCACGCGCGGCATCAACCAGACCGTAGCCGAAGGAGGCATCCAACCCCGGATCGCCCAGATCCCTGGCCGTTGTGGCAAGCCTCTGACGGACCTCATCGGCAACAGTGCCGTTGCCATTGGCATCGGTCATTCCTGCCGAAAGCAGTAGCGCCGCCACTCCGGCAACATGGGGGGCAGCCTGCGACGTACCTGTCAGGTACCCATAACCGCCACCGGGCACAGTAGATTTAATGCTGACTCCGGGGGCGGCAAGCTCCATTTCCGGGCCGTAATTGTACAAAGGACGGGTGTCGTCAGGACGCGTTGCCGTCACCGCGATCACCGAATCAAATGCAGCGGGATACTCGATATACGAATTATTGTAATTGCCCGCAGCCGCCACGAGAATAATCCCGGCTTGGGCCGCCTTGTCGCAGGCATCCTTAAGAGCCTGGGAATAGAGCGAAGATCCAATGCTCATGCTGATAATCTGCATTTTATTGTTTATCGCCCATTCAATGCCCGCAATGACATCGCTCACATCCCCAGCCAGCCCGGCATTAAGCACCTTAAGGGCATAGAGTGAGACTTCAGGGGCCACACCGACAACACCGGTGCCATTATTCTGGGCACCAACAATTCCAGCCACATGAGTCCCATGTCCGGTGGGAATATAAGCAGTCATCGAGTCATCGAATGGATCGTCGTTATCATATACAAAGTTGTAACCACCCCTGTAATTGGCAGCCAGATCGGGATGATTGTAATCGATGCCGGTATCAAGAATAGCCACTTTTACCCCGGCGCCTTTAATGCCCGCCAGGACAACCGCGTCAGCACCTATATGCGAGACTCCCCAAGAGTCCAAATACTCCTGGGAGGGGGTCCCCAAAGCCTGCATCGGTTCTACAGCCCTGATGACGGCATCCTCCTCCACATAGGCAACAGAGGGGTCGTTCTTCAGGCGCTTAATTTCATTTTCAGGCAATTGGGCAGCAATCACGTTCACGAAGTTGTGTGAGCGCTTGATGCGACCACCTGCCCGGTGAATCTTTTCCTGTTTCTCTTGAGTGGTCAGATTAAGCTGTTCGCGAAAACCGACCAGCATCTTCTTATCTGCGGCATTGGCCGGCAATACAGCGGCAAGAAGCAGAAGTATCATTAAGGAAATGATGCGCGGATTTTCCATGATCACCCTTTTCCGTTTCATGTTCCGTTTCATGTTCTATTAATGCTGAGGTGGCCGGAGGCAATTCGGAGGAAAACTAAGATTGTGCCGTGGGGAGCACCAGAGATGCTCCCCACGGCGGCAGCCTTATTCAGGCAATTTCCGGATGATTACCGGGTCTTCTTGGTAACACCGGCAATGGTACCGGAAACCGGTCCATAAAGGGTCTTCACGACAACTTGGGCGCCGGCTTTGAAGCTCTTGCTTGAAGCAACGATCTTCGTGTTGCTCCAGGAAAGGACTTTGGCAGCTTGATCGCCAACAAAGACTCCCAGGCCGGAGTTGTAATCGGCAGGAGGAACAGCACCGAAGTTCTGGCCAGTGATGGTCAGAGTGGTCTTGCTGAGAACAGCAGACTTGCACACCACGTCGGGAACAACGGTCAGTTTTGCCAGGTTGCTCTGGACGCCTTCTTTGGTCACTTTCACGTCATAAACGCCTTCGAGGAGAGCAGGCACAAGCACCTTGATCTCGCTCTCGGTAACCGAGAAGGGCTGGAGGGTAATGGTGTTGGAGCCGTTGGAAATGGTCACGGTCGGGTTATATACCGTGGTGCCATCGCCACCGATGTTGGTGAATGCATTACCGTTCAGGGTAAGGGTGGTCTCTTGGCCAACATGGGCCGTAAGGATGCTCTGACCGCTGATGAACGGAACAGTGGCAGCAGTGAACGGTGCAGAGTTACCATACCAGGACCAGTGGCAGCCATTGCAGTCCCAGTTGTTGCCGATGTGGCCATAACCGAGATCTTCCGAACCGGGGACAATCGTACCGAGGTTGGCGGCAGCCGGAGTATCGGCCTGGATATTGTGGAGAGATTTCACGCCGTGGCAAGCCTCGCACTGACGAATTGTGATCGAGGAAGTCACAGAGTGGCACCAGGTGCAGTCACCCTGGCCAGGTTGACCGATGCCGGTTCCGTGGTGGGTATCGGCGTTGCTGAAGATCGGCTTCGGCGTTGCAGCAGCATCAGCCTGGTGGCAAGCTTCACAACCCTGGACAACAGCAGTTTCGTTGGTGCCGGGAACTGCAACAGTCCTTCCGTCCGGCAGCGGGGTCACGGACGAAATGCCATAGGTGGGAACGTAGTGGCCATCAAGAGGGTTATCAATAAGGCTGCCGTGGCACTTCTGGCAGTCTCTCTGAAGAGCAGCCGTCGTAACGTGGTGCGGCGAGGAGGTGTGGCACTTGAGGCAATCGCGGAAATCGTCAAACACGAATCCGCCGGTTCCATCGGACACCAGCACGTGGCAACCGGTGGTAAGGGTTGCGGGATCACTGGCATTACGGATACAGCTTGCTGCTGGGGTTACGGTATTGATCAGCGCGTGGTGCATTTCGGCAAGCTGGGTATCGGTACCCGTATGGCACTGCTTACATTCAGTCATGGTCAGATTGCCGAATTTAGTATCGGCGATCCCCAGAGTCTGGTTTACCGGCGGAGGAGGAACGTTTGCCCAGTTAACGGCGGTAACGCCAAGGACGAGTCCAGCTACGAGCGACATGCTCAACAAAACCTTCTTTTTCATATCCTTTCTGCTCCTTTCGCATAAATAACTTTCATCTTCTGACTACTGCTGCATGGGAATTCCCTAGGTTCTAATCACCTCCTTCATTGTGAGATTGATAACCCCTTGTCTACAAACCGCACATCGCATTTCATAAAATTCTCGGGAAAACTCCCGCCTGCTAAAAGGAAAAACCACAGAGAACAAGACATTACCAGTTCTCCAGGTCTCCACCAATTGCTCCCTACCAGGCAAATCTTCCAAGCATAAACAAAACAGAATCCAGCATCACAATAGCTATCAGACGTCAAACATTAAAACTAGCCAACCCCAAACAACAGCATTTCAGCAATTTAGAAGATTTACAAAGCAATTGTGAGCAGCATTTTAACGTCACGAACCAAATTAGCAATGAAAAACTACGGAATGCAAAGTTAATATTTTGACACACCAACATCAACCATCCGGCTAACAGCTCAGAATAATGAAATTTTTTGCAGTACCCCCCTGAAACCCACCTCTCTCACCTCGTAATTTTACTCACCATGCCGTCAAATAACCGGACACCCAGTGAAATAACCTACCCTCATTCCCCGGTACCCGAAAAAGAAGCGGCCAGTTCCATCGAAAGACCCCTGTATTTCAAGACACATCCGGAATTCTTCTAACCGGAGCTACAATTAATGGCAGCTAAGACGATATATAAGTTGCAACCTTCGGTCCCAAAAAGGACTCGCTGGATGGCCCTGGCAAAAACCACTGCCCGGCAATGGTGAAGGCCCGATTGGACTGGTTGCAGCATGGCGGGTAAAGTGCTGCGAATAAAAGGGATTTGGATTTAAGGGGGCATGAACTGCCCCCTGGAAGAACCGGACTAAACGCTAGAACATAAATCTCCGCATACTGATGTTAAGCAGTATCCCCACACCTATCATGGAGGTAATCATGGAGGTGCCCCCGTAGGAAAATAGCGGGAGGGGAACGCCGACAACGGGGAAAACCCCTATCACCATGCCGATATTTATGATTGTATGCCAGAAGAGCATGGCCGTTACCCCGACAGCCATGAGACTGCCGAAGCGGTCGTTACACCTGCCGGCAATATGTAACCCCCAAAAAATAAGGAAAAGATAGAGGAGCAGCAGCGTCAAGCACCCGATGAACCCCCATTCTTCAGCAAAAACGGAAAACGCAAAATCAGTATGCTGCTCAGGAAGAAAGCGGAGTTGAGTCTGTGTGCCCAAGGTGAACCCTTTACCGAATAGCCCCCCTGAACCGACTGCTATCTTGCTCTGAATAATGTGATACCCCGTCCCAAGAGGGTCACGCTCCGGATTGATGAAGTTAAGCACCCTGTTTTTCTGATAATCACGCAAAAAGTAGTGCCAACCCAGGTATATCGCCGGGATGGCCGCCAGCAGACAGGTCACGAGCGCCGACAGGCGCACGCCGACATAGGCAATCATGGAGCAGGCGATGAGAATGACAACGATTGCAGTACCCAGGTCCGGCTGCTTCATAATAAGCACTGCAGGCCCCCCTATAAAGAGGAACGGATATATGAGGTCCCTCAGGGTAAAGCCGTCCACGGTCGGATATTTGGAAAGGAACCGTGCCAGGGTCATAATCATGACCACCTTCATCGGTTCGGAGGGCTGGATACTGAAAAAGCCGAGATTAAGCCAGCGGGTAGCCCCCATGGACGTTTTTCCCATCAGGAGGACAACCACCAGCACAACGCAAAGAATCCCATAGAACCAGTAAGCCACGTCCTCCAGCAAATGGTAATCGAGACTACAGGCCAGAAGCACCAGGAGCAGCCCGGCAACTATCCAGTAGAACTGCTTGATGTAATAGGGTGCCCCTGCAATGGTGTATGAAGCGGATGCACTGTAGATATTGATTACCCCAATAGCGCTTATGAGGAACACGAGGACCAGGAGCGTCCAGTCGAAGTTTGTAAAAAGTCTGCGATCTATCATTGTTCTTCCTGTCCCGGTTGCGCATCCTCCGGTCCGGATACCGGAGCATCCACCGCAGATGGTTCTTCAGATGCCCCTTTGACGCCAGTCTTTTCGGGTCTTTTGACAATCCCCTTCCCCTCGAAATAGGCACGAAGGATGTTCCCTGCAATGGGCGCGGCAGCGGAACCGCCATGTTCACCATGTTCAATCACGACTGCCACGGCAACCTCGGGCTTTTCGTAGGGGGCAAAGGCGACAAAGAGTGCATGGTCCCGGTATTGATAAGGGATTCCACCTTTCCTGTCACGGAGTTTCACGACCTGCGATGTACCAGTCTTGCCTGCCACGCGCACATTATAAACTCGCGCCTGGCCACCGGTCCCCCCCGCTTCGTTTACTACGGCGGAAAGTCCCTCCTTAACCAGCCTGAAACTCCTGGGGCTGATGCGCGAACGGTTGATTACCTCCGGCTTGAACTCCTGGATAACCCGGCCATCCCGGTCGATTATGCGTTTAACAAGGTGGGGGCGGTATACTGTCCCTTCGGTGGCAACGGAAGCAATCATGGAGGCCAGCTGAATGGGGGTCATGAGAACGTATCCCTGACCAATGGATGCCGGCAGAGTGTCCCCGGGAAGCCATTTTTTCTTGTACCGCTTCTCCTTCCACTCCGCAGTGGGAATGAGCCCCCCCTTTTCATTATCGAGACCGACCCCCATGGGTGCCCCCAGGGCCAAAGCCCTCGAATATGCAGCAATCTTGTCAATTCCGAGCTTTTCGCCCAACTGGTAAAAATAGACGTCGCACGACTCCTTCAGCGCGCGTTTAAGATTCACAGTTCCGTGGCCCTTCCGGTCCCAACAGCCGAATTTGCTCCCGCCAAGGGTATAGGAACCTCTACAGACAACCGAGCTATGCTCGTTAATAACCCCTTCCTCAAGACCCGCCAGAGCAGTTATGATCTTGAAGGTAGAACCGGGCGGATACTGACCTTTGAGGGCTTTATTCTCAAGGGGATGGCGTTTGTCCTCCAGGTATTCCGCCCATTTTTCGGGAGGCATCCGCCCTGCAAAAAGAGCGGGATCGAAATCTGGATTACTGGCGAACGCCAGGATCTCGCCGGTGTTCACGTCAAGAACCACGGCCGCGCCGGCCTGCTCTCCGAAGCTCTGTTCGGCCCTCTTCTGGAGTTCGCCATCAATGGTAAGAACGAGGCTCGATCCGACGACGGGCAGATTTTCCGAAATTGTTCTCAGAATCCGGCCACGGGCATCCACTTCAATCTGCCTTCCGCCATCCTTGCCGTGGAGCAACTCTTCCCAACTTTTCTCGATGCCGCTTTTACCGATATAATCACCCGAATTATAACCTGCGTACCCCGCAGATTTCAGCTCCTCATCGGAAATCTCCCCAATGTAGCCCAGCAGATGGGAAGCAAGCTCTCCCACTTCGTACTGACGAACCGGCTTCACCTCAATCTCAATTCCGGGGAGCCAGAGCCTCTTCTCCTCCAGAAGTTCAAGCTGATCGCGGGTAATCCCTGAAGCAAGGACAATGGGGTAGTACCTGGCGCGTCCCTTCCCCTTCTCCCATTTTTCCAGCAACTCGGCACGGTCGATTCCGAGATAAGCTGACAACTGGTTCAACAGCGCATCCCTATCCCTCACCTCCTGGGGAATTACGGCGACGCTGAAGGAAGGGCGGTTACTTACCAGAACAGCACCGTTGCGGTCGAAGATGGTACCGCGGGACGCCGCTACCGGAACCAGACGCAGACGGTTGCTTTCCGACTTGTTCTGAAAATCCTCGGCTTTAACGATCTGGAGATACCACAACCGTGTCAGGAGCAGGAAAAAGAGCGCTGCCACAAAACATGACAGGATAACGACCTGCCGTTGTTTGCGTGGCTCGTGGGTTTGCCTGATCAGGATCTTCTCGCTCATCGTGTCTCACCGATACGCGCCAAAGGAGAGAAGGTAAAGATGACCGAAGCAACGAGGGCATTGACAAGAGCCTGGGGAATCAGGCTTTCAAGGAGAGGGGCGTAAATGCCTTGGGCTGCGGAAAAAAGGAACAGCAGAAGCAGATTGAGAAAACCATTGACGATGGTCGTGGAAAAAACGCCGAGAATCATTAGCGAACGGCGGTCCGTGAAGAGACGGTCTGCCACCATGGTGAGCCCGAGAAAAATGATTAAATAGGAAAAACCGTTCAATCCGAGATAGAGGCCGCTGAAGCTGTCTTGGATAAGGCCAAGGGCATAGGCAAGCGTTCCCCAGGCAGCTCCTTCCCGTAACCCCATATAGACCACGAAAATAATGAGAAAATTGGGTTTGAATGGATCGGCAATATAGGCCGGGAACAGGGTCACCTGAAGGACAAGCGCCGCGAAAACGAGAATGGCATACCAAATAAACTTGATCATGGCGCCTTCTGCAGCATGACGAGAACTTCCTCAAGTTTAGCCATATTCACTGCCGGCCGGATGGTGATGGTCTGAAAGATGCCGTACTCCCCCTTCCTCACCATGGTCACCTCGCCGATGACAAGCCCCTTGGGGAAGATGCCGCCGATGCCGGAGGTAACCACCACGTCACCGACCTTCACGTCCTCCTCCCGGAGCGAGAATTCAAGAGAGCAGAGCCCGCCCCCCTTCCCTTTCACCACCCCGCGAGCCCGGGAACGCTGCACAACAGAAGCAATGCCGCTGGCATTATCGGTAAGCAGCAGGACGCGGGAGCTTCCAGCCGCCACCTTCACCACCTGGCCGACAACCCCATTGGCCGCCATCACCGGCATCCCTTCCTGGAGACCATCCACTGCGCCCCGGTTTATGACCAGGGTTTTGAACCAGGGGGAACTGTCTTCGCCGATTACCGTGGCGGCAACAGAGGGAGCACGCTGGATTGCCTTAAGCTCGAGAAGTTGCCTCAGACGCTGATTCTCGTGCAGTGCTTCGCCGTTCTCTATCAGGCGGGAGTTGAGGACTTTCACCGCATCGCGCAGTTGCTTGTTCTCACTCCGCACATCGACCAGATCGATGTAGTCGCTCCATATATCGGAGAAAAAACCGCCAACTCCGGCTCCGATGTTATAAACGGGGGAGAAAACGTCAAGGACCATACGTTCGAAACCGCTGGCGTTCTCCTTGTCCCTCAGGCTGAGGGAATAGAAGGCAAGGGCCGCCAATAAAGCCGCTCCGGTAAGGAGATAAAACCGGTATTTCCTGATCAGTTCAAGCATGGAGTGATATTATGGCCGTGTAACCCGTACACGGAACGTCCGGCAGGCATGGATAATCAAGGGTTCATCAGTACCCGGCGGTCAGGATGACGGCGCCGGAACCATGGCATCAGTCAAGCGCAAAGGGCGACCCTTCCACCTCTTCATGGCGTATCTCATCCACCGGGCACTTTTTCCCTTCTCCGGCATAAAGGCGGTTCGGGGCATTGAAAACAATGCCATTCTCGCCGCCAATATTCTTATAGGCATGAACTACGCCCGGGGGCACGATCACAGCCAGCGGAGAATCGATGCCGGCATACATGACCTGCTTCGTCCCGAAGGTAGGAGAGCCCGGCCGGCTGTCCCAGAGATATACTTTAAAATTGGAAGGGCCGATAAAGCAGAACCAGTCGGTCTGGTCCACATGCTCATGGGGTCCTCTGGCCACGCCGGGCTGGGTCATGGAGAGATAGGCCATGGCGGGCATGACGGAGGGATCGGCCTCATCGCTGCGAAACAGTTCCGCGAGCCAGCCCCGCTCATCCAGAAATTTAGTCAGGGGACGTACCACAACATCGTGTATCTTCCCTTTTTTGAACTCAGGAAAGCTTTGCATCATTCCTCCCGCCGCACAGCTCGGTTTCGTTGTAAACCCTGGCCAGATATTCCCGGTACGATGATTTTGGAGTAGACTCTATCACCTCCGCCATCTTCCGGCAGTCGATGTACCCCATACGCAGGGCAATTTCTTCGAGGCAGGCGATCTTAAGGCCCTGGCGTGCCTCCAGGGTTCCGATAAAGTGAGATGCCTCCAAAAGGCTCTGGTGAGTGCCCGTGTCGAGCCAGGCGATTCCCCGCCCCAGCTTCTCCACCATAAGTTCGCCCCGGCGCAGGTACTCCAGGTTCACGTCGGTAATCTCCAGCTCTCCCCGCGGAGAGGGGGTCAGATTGCGGGCAATCTCCGAAACCTTGCCGTCATAAAGGTAAAGCCCCGGCACCGCGTAGTTGCTCTTGGGAGCTGTCGGTTTTTCCTCGATGTCGACGGCCTTGCCACCGGCATCGAACTGCACCACCCCGTAACGCTCGGGGTCGTTCACATAGTAGCCGAAGATGAGCGCCCCGCCGGAAAACTCGCGCACCGCACTGTCGAGCCCCATCTTGCCATAGAAAATGTTATCGCCGAGGATCAGGCAGACCGGGTCGCCGGCAATGAACTCTTCCCCCACAAGGAATGCCTGAGCGATGCCCTTGGGCTCGGGCTGCACCTTGTACGTGAGCCGTATGCCCCAGCGGGAACCATCCCCCAGAAGCGCCTGGAAACGGGGCGTATCGAGGGGGGTGGAGATGATGAGGATATCGCTGATCCCGGCCATCATGAGGGTGGCAAGGGGATAGTAGATCATCGGCTTGTCGTAGACCGGCTGCAGCTGTTTGCTGGAGACCAGAGTAAGCGGATAGAGACGACTGCCGGCCCCCCCCGCAAGGATGATACCTTTTTTGATGGCCATTCAAGACTCCGTAACTCGTTGAATCGAAAAAAGCCCTTTTGACAAGCGCTTATAGCACAGCAACAAGAAGAGCGTCAAACCGTAACTCCCTCATTGCACCCGGACATTCGTCATTAATCCTGCTGGTACGTTATGATCGTCCGGGCTGCCGCCGGGAGGTCGTCACAAACCGTTACACCGGGCGGCACGAGGCCGGCCTCGGAGGCTCCGTAACCGGTCCTGACCATGATGGGTCGGCACCCGGCGGCGAGCCCCGCCGCCACGTCCGCAACTTTGTCCCCCACAATCCAGGAACGGGCGAGGTCTATGCCAAGGTCCTCGGCCGCGGCGAGAAGCATCCCTGGAAGGGGCTTGCGGCACGCGCATTCGGTGCGGTACGGGCCGATGCCGTGGCGGGGATGGTGAGGGCAGAGGTAGTAGGAGTCAATGGAGGTACCGAGCGTTGCCAGCTCCCGGTCCACAAAGCGGTGGAGCCGGTGGACCGCCGCTTCGTCATAATAGCCGCGGGCCACTCCCGACTGGTTCGTCACCACCACCACCAGATACCCGGCTTCCTTCAGGCTCCGGATCGCCTCCGGAGCCCCGGGGATGAATTCGAACTCCTCGGGCCGGTGGAGATACTCCTTCTCCACGTTGATGGTGCCGTCCCGGTCAAGGAAGACGGCTGCTCTCCCGGCTTCACTCTTCACCGTAGGCCCGTAGTATCTTCTCGATAATGTTAGTGGTGGAGCGGCCATCCACAAAGGTCACCAGTTCCACCCGGCCGCCGTAGGATTCCACCACATCCTTACCTACAACCCCTTCCGGCGTGTAGTCTCCTCCCTTGACAAGCACCGCCGGTTTCAGGGTTTCGATGAGCCGCAGAGGGGTATCCTCGTCAAAGATCACCACATAGTCGATGCAGTCCAGGGCCGCCAGGATGTGGGCCCGCTCTTCCTCGCCGATGAGGGGCCGTTTTTCCCCCTTGAGCCTGCGCACCGAGGCATCGCTGTTGAGCCCCAGAATCAGAATATCCCCGAAGCTCTTGGCCTTTTGCAGATACTTGACATGCCCCACGTGAAGGAGGTCAAAACAGCCATTGGTGAAGGCAATCCTCTTGCCCCTCGCCTTTTCCGCTGCGATTATGCCTGCCAGGACATCCAGGTTCTTGATCTTGGCGTCACTGTCGTAATGCTGGAGCCCCATGGAACCGATAATCTCGGCAGGCGACACCGTTGAAGTTCCCACTTTGCCGACCGCAATACCCGCCGCAGCATTGGCGAGACGGGCCGCATCGGCGAATTCCGCTCCGCAGGCCAGGGCAAGACCGAGCATTGCCAGCACCGTGTCGCCGGCTCCGGTAACATCGAAAACCTCCCGGGCAAAGGTTGGGATATTTACCACGCCGCCGTCGCGCAGGAACAGGGACATCCCCTCCTCGCTCCGCGTGATGACCAGTGCCGTAAGGTCCGCTTCCTCCAGGAGCCGCTCTCCGGCTTTACGGAGGCTCTCCTCGTCGCGGATGGCAAGGCGCGATGCGGTCTCAGCCTCCTTGCGGTTCGGGGTAAGGAGCGTGGCGCCCCGGTACTTGGCGTAGTCGTTCCCCTTGGGATCCACAACCACCGGGATATTCCGCTGCCGGGCAAAATCTATTACCGCGGCCAGAAGCGTGGGAGTAAGGACCCCCTTGAGATAATCCGAAATGAGGATGACATTGAACCGTGCCCCCTGCTCCCGGAGAAAACCGATGATTTTCTCCTCGAAACCGGCACCGATGGGATCACGGGACTCCCGGTCGATTCGGACGATCTGCTGGTTGGCCGCCACTACCCGCGTCTTGCGGCTCGTGGTTCGCAGCGGGTCCTCGAAAATCCCCGAAACGTCGATACCCTTGCCGGAGAAGGCATGGAGTAGGATCGTCCCGTTGTCGTCCCCCCCCACAACACTGGCCACGCTCACCCGACACCCTAATGCCACCAGGTTGTTCGCCACGTTGCCGGCGCCGCCGATGCGGACCTCTTCACGGGTCACATCCAGGACCTGGACCGGGGCCTCGGGGGAGATTCGCTCGGCCCGGCCCCAGAGGTACTCGTCAAGCATCAGGTCGCCGATAACAAGGGCTTCCACATCACTGGCACGGGCGAAAAGCGACTCGAATTCTTTGCGTTCCATACGGCCTCTCTCCATTTACCAACTCAACACCACGGGACGCCCTGTTCGTGCGAACACAAGGCCGGCCCCGGCGTTTCAGTTCATCCGGTCCATAATCGCTGCGGCCAGAAGCGGAATCATGATCTCGTGATGGCCGGTTACGGTGTAACCCCGTCCCTTCCCGGACGTGGGACGCTTAACCACGTTTTGCAGAGGGCGGTAGTGCTGCTGCATATCGAAATTGGCGGTGGAGAAGTGATCCACGTGGTGTCCAAGGTTCTGGGCAATGGATAGGGCCTTGAGAAAGACCTCGGGGAGCAGCACGGCACTTCCCACATTCAGATAAACCCCACCATCACCCAGATCGGCCACTTCGGACGTAAACAGCCTGAAATCCCTGAAGGTGGCCTCGCCAATCACCGCGCCGTCAGCGGCAGGGTGCTGATGTATGATGTCGGTGCCGATGGCCACATGGACCGTTACCGGGATATCCCGCTCCACGCACGTGGCCATGAGACTCCACTCCCTGAAGGGATTTCCGTTCTCGACAATAAACCGTCCCACCGACTCGCCGTACCCCATGCCCCGGGCAATCCCCTCCTTCAGGGCGCGGTTGATGTCCCGCCCGGTTTCCTCGGCCATGCCGAAGGTGCCGCAGTGGAGAACCGCCCCCACATCCTCGCTGGTCTCGCCGATGAGGGACAATTCGTAGTCATGGATTGAACCGGCGCCGTTCAGGGCCACCGCCGTAATCACATCTTCTTCGATGAGCTTTTTCAGCACCGGCTGGAGGCCGCATTTGATCACATGGGCACCCATGGCGAGAATTACCGGCTTTCCCTTCGACCGGGCCGCCACAATGGCATCGGCGACTCCGATGAGTGATTCGGCCCCCAGTTGCCGGGGGAGGACATCCAGCAGGGCGGCAACGCTCATGCCGGCGTGAACCGCACCGGCAAAATCGTTGCGGATGCTCACCTTGTTCTTCCGCTCAGCGATGGGATAGGTACATACTCCAGAGAAATCCATTGGCCGGTATTTCATGCAAACAACCCCTTTTCCACCAGATCGCAGACAATGTGAATGATGGTGATATGCCCCTCCTGGATGCGGGGGGTGTCCGGGCTCGGCACCGTGAGGTCAAGATCGACGAGATCCTTGATAGTCCCCCCATCGCGCCCCAGGAGCCCCACGGTGAGGCAACCCCGGTCATTGGCGAGCGCGAGAGCTTCGTACACGTTCTTCGACGAACCACTGGTGGAGAGGCCCACCACAACGTCACCTTCGTCGGCCAGGGCCTCCACCTGACGGCGGAAAATGGCGTCGAAACCATAATCGTTGCCGATGGCGGTAAGAATCGATGTATCGGTGGTCAGAGCCACGGCCGGCAACCCCCGGCGCTCCATCTTGAAGCGGCCGACGATCTCTGCGGCCAAGTGCTGCGCATCCGCAGCAGAGCCTCCGTTGCCCATTACGAGCAGCTTTTTCCCATCACCGAGGGCTTTGACAAGCATCCCGGCAAAGGTGGCAATGGCCGGCGCCAGCTCGCGCTCCATGGTCTCCATCAACTCCCGGTGAGACCGGAGCTGGGCCTTGATTTCCTCAATCATCGCATTCTCCTGAAACGGCATAGCTGCGGTTATTCAATCTATCCGAATCTAAAACGGGTGTCACCAGCTTTCAGCGATAAAGAGCCTCTCTGCGCTGTCTGACCACCCCTTCGAGCCAGTTGAAAGGCTTTGCTCCGGACACCCCGGGTATGGACAAGCCGTCAAAACCGGCAATAATCGCCGTATCGTCGCGGCTTGCCAGCAGGTTTCCGGTAATTTTGGAGATTTCGCCCGTCGCGAAAAAGCGAGGGAGAAGCACCATTTCGATATTCCGGTGAAGCGCGGCATACCCGGCTTCCACAAGGAGCTTATGCACCTTTGGATGGACAATTACGGTAAAGCTGCATCCCATCCGGGCACCATCCCTGATGATGTCGAGCTTGGGGATAATCGCCTCCGGCTCGGCATCCTTGGGGAAATAGACGCAGAAGGCATCCTCCCGTCCCCACCGGCTCTCGCAGATTTCGGCACTGCGCCTCTTTCTTTCCTCCCGGCGGGTCACGGATCCGAAGACAACCTCATCGGCATAGGTTACCGGCACCCCATCGACGGCAAAAGTCAGAAAACCGTTCTTGAAAGCGCGGCGAGAATAGTCCTTGAGACACCAGAGCCCGCCGTCCAACTCTTCATCAAAACCGCCCTGGCACTCCACAAGCTCTTTTCTGAGAAGAAGAGACGCGAATGAACCATGGGAGGCTTCAGCAATCGTACCGGCAGAAGTTCGCTTCTTCCGTCCCCGAGCCCCCTCAAGCTCCAGCCGCGGCACGATGATTCCCGCATCAGAGCGGGAGTTGGCCAGTTCAATCATCGGTTCAAGCCACCCCTCTGCAACGAGGGTCGTGTTCTGGACGACGACCGCACAGGGTGCCTCCACCTGCGAGAGTCCGCGGTTCACCGCCTTGACGAACCCCTGATTGGCGCTTGTCTTGAGGAAAAGTGCCCGTTCGCAGAGTATCTCGGCAAATTCCTCCAGCAGCCGTTCGGTTTCGCGGTCGCTACCATTATCAATAAGGATGAACCTGGCGGAAGGTGTTGCATCAATCAGGGTAACAAGGCAGTTGCGGGTTTCAACCGGCCTGTTCCAGACGGGAATAAGAATGTCAACATCGAAGGGTGTCATGGGAAATAGTCACGCCTGTGGATAGCAGCGTTGAACAACGGGTTGAAAAAACAAGCAAACCGCACGGACAAAGCGCCTGGCGAGGAGGCTGGCCCTCGCCGGCACCTCATCGATGCGGCTTATAGCTGGCATGTCCGCCGCACCGGATAGCGCGGCGGACAATGGATACGTCAGGAAGAAACAGCAACCCGCCGGAGCAGGTTCAACTCGTCCAGGACTTTGCCCGACCCGAGGACGACACAGGAAAGCGGATCCTCTGCGGTTACAACCGGCAGGCCGGTTTCCTCGCGAAGGAGTGCATCCAGATTGCGCAACAGCGCTCCGCCGCCAGCCAGGACGATTCCCTTATCGACGATATCGGCCGCCAGTTCGGGGGGAGTCCGCTCAAGACAGATCTTCACCGCATCGACGATGGCATTGACCGGTTCGGAAAGGGCCTCGCGAATCTCGTCGGAATTGATCACAACCGTTTTGGGGATACCGGAGACCAAGTCGCGCCCCTTCACTTCCATGGGCCTCACATCGCCAAGGGAATACGCCTCGCCGATCTCGATTTTGATGAGTTCGGCAGTGCGGTCGCCGATGAGGAGGTTATATTTGCGCTTGATGTACTGGACGATAGCTTCGTCCATCTTGTCGCCACCCACCCGGACGCTCTTGGTGTAAACGATGCCTGCCAGGGAAATGACCGCAACCTCGGTGGTGCCCCCCCCGATATCGACGATCATGTTGCCGGAAGCTTCGGTAATCGGCAGCCCGGCGCCGATGGCCGCCGCCATGGGCTCCTCTATGAGGTAGACTTCGCGGGCGCCGGCCGACTCCGCCGACTCCTTAACGGCCCGTTTCTCAACCTGGGTGATTCCAGAAGGGACACAGATGACGATACGGGGACGGACCAGGGTCTTGCGGTTGTGGACCTTATGGATGAAGTAGCGCAGCATCTCCTCGGTAATATCGAAGTCGGCGATGACCCCGTCTTTCATGGGGCGGATGGCGGTAATGCTTCCCGGAGTCCGGCCGAGCATCTTCTTGGCTTCCATGCCGACGGCAAGAACCTTCTGCTGGCCGCTGTTCATCTTCTGCACGGCAACCACCGACGGTTCGCGAACCACGATACCCTTCCCCTTGAGGTAGACAAGGGTATTGGCAGTTCCGAGATCAATGGCCAAATCGTTAGAGAAAAGCCCGAAGAGGGCGTCAAATATCTTAAGCATGCGCTAATCCCTTTCATTACGCGCTAAAGTGAGCTTTTTCGAAGCGTTGCATCCTAGCAGAAATGGCCTATGCACGCAAGGGGGAAAAGCTGGACAAGTTGTATTCATGTTGCTTTTGACCGACAGGTTATAGTACTATGCGAACCCATTGTTTCACGGGATATAACACCGATTTCTGCGACGCAAAGGAGTTTCCTCGAATGCTCGGCATTATGCGTAAGTACAAGCAGTCGATTGTCATCAAGGTGGTATTCGGCATCATCGTCCTCAGCTTCATCGGCACCATTTTCCTGGTTTGGGGAAGGGGCGATGAAGGGCTCACTCCGTCGAGCTATGCCATCAAGATCGACCGAACTAAAATCAGCTATGAGGATTTCCAGAAGAGTTTCTACCGGCTCCGTGACATATATGCACAGATTTACGGGCCGGCCCTCACGCCGGAAGTGGAAAAACAGCTCAATCTGAAAAAACAGACCATTGACTCCCTGATCGATGCAACCCTCATACGTAACGCCGCCAAGGACATGGGGATTAAAGTCTCGAAAGACGAAGTCCAGAAGGCAATAGCCGCCATTCCCGCTTTCCAGGCAAACGGGGCATTTAATTCCGATCAGTACTTTCAAGTTCTCAAGGCGAACCGGATCGCCCCCAAGGAGTTCGAGGCAAGCCAGAAGGACGAGCTGATGGTCAAGAAGGCCCAGGATCAGATCAAAGCCAGGGCCCAGGTAACCGACGATGCGGCACGGCAGTTCTTCAAAAAGAAGAACGACCGCATAAATCTCCGGCTTGCAGTCTTTTCCCCCGCAGAGGTACAAAGGGAAATCAAACTTTCTGATCAGGAGCTGACCGATTACCTCGCCAAAAACCAGAACTCATTCAAAACCCCGGAACAGATAAGCATATCCTATGTTCTTGCCGACCCGGCCAAGGTGGCCGGAACCGTAACCGTAACCGACGCGGACATCCAGTCCTGGTATCAGAAAAATATCGACCGTTATCAGGGCAAAGGGGGCATTCTACCCCTTTCCGAAGTTAAAGAGCAGGTAAAGGCCGACGCACTTCGCTTCCACGCAGGGCAAAAGGCTTACGAACTGGCTGCCGCATCCCTGAACAAGAACAAGACCGCAGGGAATCTGGCCTCCGTGGCCCGCGAACTGGGGGCAGCCGTTGCTGAAACACAACTGTTCACCGCACAGAATCCCGCACCGGCGCTTGCCGGTGAAAAGGCTGTGCTGGCAAAGGCATTTCTCCTCAAGCCGAACGAACTGGCAGGCCCGGTGGAAACTTCAAAAGGGATTTACATCCTGAAACTCAAGGAGCGCAAACCTGCCGACGTGCCGCCCCTGTCCCAGATTCGCGCCAAGGTCGAGGAGAGAGCCAAAGCCGCGAAAGCTGTGGAACTGGCAAAGAAAAAGGCGGAAGATGCCCAGGCGAGACTTGCCAAAGGGGATTCTGCCGGACTGGCTTTAAAAGAAACCGGAAGTTTTGCCTTCGACGCCAAGGGGAATATCCCTGTGGCGGGAATCTCCCCAGAACTTATGGAATCGGCCTTCGCACTGACGCCACAGGCTCCTTCTCCCAAAACCCCGGTTCAAATCGGCAACAGTTGGATCGCTTACAGCCTCAAGGAGCGTACCGAACTGAACGCAGCCGCCTTCCCTGCCGAAAAAGAGGGAATAAAGCGGGAACTTCTTCCAGCAAAACAGGAGGAGGAACTCAAAAAGTGGCTTAAGGAATTGCGCGCAAAAGCAAAGATCGAGATAAATCCTGCCCTTCAGGAACAGTAGCGGGCAACATCAAAGAAGAATTACGAAAAAAGGAGACTGAGCCATGGCAAATCTGGTTCTCAAGACCGACTTCCCCGACCTGAAACTTGTGGCCCGCGGCAAGGTCCGGGACATCTACGACCTGGGCGAAACGCTGCTGATAGTCACCACCGACCGGATTTCCGCCTTCGACGTTATCATGAACGAGGGGATTCCTGACAAAGGATACGTGCTGACCCAGATCTCAGCCTTCTGGTTCCGCCAGATGGAAGACATCATCCCGAACCATATCATCTCCACCGACGTGAAGGACTTCCCGGCCGAATGCCAGAAGTACGCAGCCGAACTGGAAGGGCGCTCAATGCTGGTAAAGAAGGCAAAGCCCCTCCCCGCGGAATGCATCGTGCGCGGCTACATCTCCGGCTCCGGCTGGAAGGACTACAAGGCAACCGGTTCCATCTGCGGGATCAAGCTCCCCGCAGGACTCGTGGAGTCGGACAAGCTTGAAGAGCCGATTTTCACCCCCTCCTCCAAGGCCGAAATCGGCACCCACGACGAGAACATCACCTTCGACCAGATGGCGGAGATGGTTGGAAGAGAACTGGCAGAAAAAGTTCGCGACGTCACTATCGCCATCTACAAGCGGGCTCGGGACATCGCCGACGCCAAAGGGATCATCATCGCCGACACCAAGTTCGAGTACGGCATCTACAATGGCGAACTGATCATCATCGATGAGTGCATGACGCCGGACTCCTCCCGCTTCTGGGCCAAGGACAGCTACAAGCCCGGCGGGGCGCAGCCCTCCTTCGACAAGCAATTCCTGCGGGACTACCTGGAGACCCTCGACTGGAACAAGACCGCTCCGGCACCGCCGCTTCCCGCAGAGATCGTCAAGAAGACCGGCGAGAAGTACATGGAGGCCCTGGTACGCCTCACGGGCAAAGCCAAATAATCTCACCGTAACAGACGCAAAAAAGCCCCGGTCTCCGCAGACCGGGGCTTTTTCATTTCTCCTGCCGTCCTTCGCCCTCCAGGTACTCCCCCAGCACGCCGCGGCTGTGTTCGTCATCGTGGCACCAGACGCAGAGGTTCTCCCAGTTGCTCCCGTCGGGGGGATTGTTGTGATGATTCCCGTCCCGATGGTGCACCGTGAGGAGGTGCAGATTGGCAAGGTCGAACTCGCGGCCGCACTTGGCGCAGATCCAGCCATGTATCTTCAGGGACTGCTCCCGGTAATTGGCGGGCGAGGATTGCTCTCCCCGCATGCGCCGCACCATCTCGTCAAGCTCCGCCTGGGTCTTTGCCGGCGGATTTCCCGGCCGCCGCGGCCTGAATGTCTGTCCCATCTGCCCCCCTACCGTCCTGGCGAGGCACTGGCGCAGTGCCCTGCTGGAACGCCCATGTATTAACTCAACGGGGATCAGCCCACCCCTTCGTAACATCACTGAACATCTCGGCAAGCTGGCCAATCTTGACCCCCTTGTCGCTTCCGCCGCGGGAACCGGCAGCATCGGCATCACAAACCTCAAGAAGCAGCGGAAACAGCGGGTGCTCCGTGAAACGGCGCTGTTTCGGAGATAGGCGGGCGCCAGGGGACAGGTTCCACGAGAAGTGGAAGGTGTGATGCTTGACAAGCCACGCCACATCATCGGCAAGGTGCGGGAGACCTATCCGTGCCATGATCGCCAGCACCAGGAGGGCACCGGCTTCGGCATGCCCCCAGGAACGCCACCTGCCCTTGATGTAGGCGGTGGTTTCGGCCTTGCCGATGTCATGGAGAAGGACTCCCCAGAAAACGCGGGGGTCGGCGTCATCGGGAACGGCATCGATGGCAAGCATGGAGTGGGTCCAGGCATCGCCTTCGGCGTGGTACTGCTCGGGCTGTGGAACACCACGCAGGCGGGCCACTTCGGGCAGCTTCACTTCAAAGCTGCCGTCCGCAAGCCACTGCTCCATGAGTTCCCGGAACCGGCGGGCGGTTCCCAGTCCCGCCACCCCGTTGTAGGTTTCTCCTGCCGTCATCAGATGCGCTTCACCAGCTCCGCAAATTTATCCACCAGCACGCCGACCTCGGTCGCAATCCGCCCATCGGGAGCACCGACGGCCACGGGACCGTAATGTCCGGCGGAAGTAAGCCCCTGGACAACACAACCATGAATGAGGAACGCCTTGAGGATGTCAAGCACCACCGTATCCCCTCCGCCGCCAATCATCCCCTCGGAGGTGAAAGCGGCAGCGGCCTTGCCGTCGAGCTTCTTGAAGCATTTGACGCTCTCGTCCACGAATTTTTTAACCGGCCAGGCCATGGTGCCGAAGTAATTGGGCGAGCCAACGATAAAACCGTCGTAGGAGGGGAGCGAATCAATGGCCACCTCATCCACTTTCTTCAGATCGACGACAAGATCCTTCGTGACGAGCCCGTCCGCAATCATCCGCGCCATCTTCTCGGTGTTGCCGCTGAGGGAGTAATAGGTAACGAGAACTTTCTTCATTGTTTCCTCCTGTCTGTAGTGTCGGGTATGTCTGTAGCCACAGCCGACTGCGTCTCACCTCGCGCCTTCGGCGCATCGAAGAGCCGGCCGGCGGCAGCCATCTGTGCCGGCGTGCCGAGCAGCAGCACTATATCCCCCTCCTGAAGAACCCATACGGGGTCCGGGTTGGGAGTAACCTCGTCGCCCCGTTTGATAACCAGGAGCGTGGCGCCGGAGCGGTTTCTCAGAGTTCCGTGACTGAGGCTCTCCCCTTCGAGGGGCGAGCCTTTTTTCACCCGGAAACTGCCGATTTCGGCCCCGGAAAGGTAACCGGCAATTCCTACGGCGTGACTATGGCGACGGCTCAGGGTGCGGAACATGTCGTAGGAGCCCCGGCGTATCTCGGTAACGCAATGGTCGATCTGGTCCGCAGGTATCAGAAAATTGCGGAGCACCCGGGAGAAAATCTCGATTGAGGTTTCGAACTCCTCGGGTATCACCTCATTGGCCCCTATCTTGTACAGGGGCTCCATTTCAAGGATATAACGGGTACGGACGATTATATGCAGTGATGGGTTCATCTGGCGCGCCTGGGCCACCACGCGGCGGCTGGCGGCGGCGTCCGAGATGGCGATGACGACGATGCGGGCCTCTTCCACCGCGGCATGGGTCAGAACCTCGGGGCGGGAAGCATCGCCGAACATGATGCGAACACCCTTCTTTTTCTCGGCGGAAACGGTAAAGGGATTCGTCTCGATAATCACGTAGGGGATTTTCTGAGCTTTCAGAACCCGCGAGAGATTCCTGCCGTTGACGCCGTAACCGACAATGATCACATGGTCTTTGAGAGATAGCTTTTTCTCTTTCCCTGCCAGGGCGCCCCGGCCACGGGCCAGTGAAGCCGGCAGGGCCCCCACCATCCAGGCCGCCAGGGGAGATCCAATCTTGAGGAAAAGCGGTGTCAGGGCCATGGTGGCGATGGATGCAGCCAGGAAAACCTGATACATCTCCTGTGTGAGGAGCCCATGCTCCATCCCTGTCTGGGAGAGGATGAAGGAGAATTCCCCGATCTGCGAGAGGGCAAGTCCAGCTATGATGGCAACACGGGCAGGCACGCCGAGGGCTATTGCCGCTCCCCCTGCAACAACGAACTTAACAACCAGGATAATCAAGACAAGTGATATGACGAGCAATGGTTGCGACAAGACGACTGCCGGGTCAAGGAGCATACCGACGGAGATAAAAAACAGACTCAAGAAGGCATCGCGAAAAGGGATTATATCGCCAAGCGCCTGGTGACTATACTCCGATTCGGAGATGGCAAGCCCCGCGATAAACGCTCCCAACGCCAGGGACAGCCCCACCTGGGCCGTGAGCCAGGCAGTGCCGAAACCGATGAATATTATAGTGAGAATGAAAAGCTCGCGGCTGCGGGCCTTGACCACCTGGGAGAATATCCACGGCACCACGAAGCGGGAGCCGAAGTGAGCGATCACCACCACCGCGACGGCCTTGACCGACACCAGCAGTATCCCCTGAAAACCATCGCCCGCCCCCCCGAGGAATGGGGTAAAAAGCATGAGCGGCACCACGCAGAGGTCCTGGAAAATCAGTATTCCAAGAGACATTTTGCCGTGTGGGGTATCCATCTCCCCGCTGTCCATGAGGAGCTTCATCAGGATAGCGGTACTGGAGAGAGCCACCAGGAAACCGAAGAAGGTGGCCTGGGGAAGAGGCGTGCCGACGGCAACGGCAAGGGCGGCCGCAATGAGGATAGTAACCCCCACCTGCATTCCCCCTCCCCAGAAGACTAGGTATTTGATTCGCATCAACTCCTTGAGGGAGTATTCGATACCGATGGTAAAGAGGAGGAGCACCACCCCGATTTCGGCCATCTGCTCCACCTTGTGAGTATTCTTGATAAGCCCGAGAGAGTAGGGGCCTGCCAGGATGCCGGTGGCTAGAAAACCGATGATGGAGGGGAACATGAGGCGGCGCAGGAGCACCACCGTGAACACCGCCAGACCGAATAGTATTTCCATGTCCTGAAGTATCTGGATATCCAAGAGAACCTCTCCTGTATGCTAACTGATGAACCTGGATGTGACACCCTCTCAAACTCAACCATGCAATCGAAGGGGATGCAATGGAGGAGCCGGGATGATTCACGCAGGGGCTTGCCCCGGTGTTTCGAGGATGGCACGGATTTCCTCGACCCGCTCCCGGTCCGCCAGGAGATGAACCGTGTCTTCTGCCTCGATGAGGGTTCCTCCGCCAGGCACAACAAACTCTCCCCTCCTCTGGATCAGGACAATCAGAGATCCCGGAGGGAGATGCAGATCTACTATCTGGCGGTTAACGGCGAATGAAGCAGGTGAAATCTCCACCTCGAACAGTTCTCCCTTCCCTCCTTCGGTCGGTTCAAACTCGAAGGGACGCCGTTGGCGAACGGGAATGGGAGCATCGAGCCCGAGCCATCGGGCGGCCAGAGGGATGGTTGATCCTTGGATGAGTGCCGAGGTGAACACGATAAAAAAGACGATGTTGAAAATCATCTCCGCCTTGCCGACACCGGCCATCAACGGAAAGGTCGCGAGCACGATGGGTACCGCCCCGCGCAGGCCCACCCACGATATCATCGTCTTTTCCCGCACAGTCATAGGGGTAAAATGGAGTGTCAAAAAAACGCTGACGGGGCGAGCCACCACCATGAGAAAGGTTGCGGTACACAACCCCACAAAAATAACTGAAACAAGGTGGGTCGGAAACACCTGGAGCCCCAGGACCAGGAACATGGCAATCTGCATGAGCCAGGCAAGCCCGTCATGGAACCGGATAAGGCTCTTTTTCTGGACGAAAGAACTGTTCCCCATCACCAGACCCGCGACGTAGACAGCGAGAAAGCCGTTTCCTTTCACGAGGGAGGTGCCGCCGTAGATCAGAAGCACCAGGGTCAGGGTAAGCACCGAGTAGAGCCCCTCGTATTCAAGGCGTAGCCGGTTGATGAGAAGTACCCCTCCCCTTCCAAGGAAATAGCCGGCAGCAGCGCCGACCGCCATTTGCCAAAGCACCAGCAAGGGGAGGTGGTAGAGCCTGGCGTCGGGATCAACCAGAAGGGAAATGATGGCGACCGTCAGGAATACCGCCATGGGGTCGTTGCTCCCCGACTCCAGTTCCAGAAGCGGTTTCAGGTCGCCTCTGAGGCTCACGTTGCGGGAACGGAGAACCGAAAAAACGGCGGCGGCATCGGTGGACGAAACGATGGCCCCAACAAGGAGCCCTTCCAGAAGGGTAAAATCCAGGACCGCGTGAACGAACCAGCCGACCAGCAGTGCCGTGGCAAACACCCCCAGTGTGGAGAGGATCAGCGCCCGGCCCAGTACCGGCCTGACACTGCGCCAGTTGGTGTCGAGACCGCCGGCAAAAAGTATATATGTCAGAGCAACTATGCCAAGGGACTGGACTAGAGAAGGATTGTCGAAATGAAATCCACCCGGGCCGTCGGAACCGGCCAGCATCCCCACCACCAGGAAGAGCAGCAGCGCCGGCACCCCCAAGCGACTTGAGACTTTACTGGCAAGGATGCTCACCAGTAGCAAAAGGGCACCGCCAAATAGAAGGTATTCAAAGGTAGTCATCAGTGAAGTGCATCCCTTCAATAAGAGGCGCAGCGCAACGGCAAGGCCGTCGGCAAACGAGCCGATGTCAGAGGCAGCGCTTCAGGCCGCGGCGTTCAAGCTCCTCCACGGCTTTCTTCACATCCTGCGACTTATCCCTGGCGCAGACAAGGAGCGCGTCGGGCGTATCGACCACGACAAGGTCCCTCACTCCGAGCAGAGCCATTACTTTCGAGCCGCTGACGACGCAACCGGTCGTGTCGTCAACTATCGTTTCCGGGGAGCCGATAATCACATTGCCGGCAGCGTCGGGCTCAAGCACCTCGGGCAGCGCGCTCCAGCTCCCCACATCGCTCCAGCCAAAATTCGCCGGAATCATCTCGACGTTATCAGCCTTCTCCATGACACCGTAGTCGATAGACTCGCCGGCTACCATGGCGTAGACAGCTTCGATCTGGGGAGCCAGATCGGCGGATTCCCAGATGTCCGGTGAAAAGGAGATACCAGAAAAGGCACGGGCCATTTCAGGCATATGCACAGCAATACTGTCGAGAATTACATCGGTCCGCCAAAGGAACATGCCGCTGTTCCAGTAGAAATTGCCGGCGGCCAGAAACTCAAGGGCCTGCTCTTTATCGGGCTTCTCCACGAAACGCTTTACGGGGTAGGGGCCGCTGCCGCGCAGTTCGGTTTCGGCCTCTATGTAGCCATAACCGGTCTCGGGGCGGTCCGGGGCAATGCCGAGCGTGACGAGATAACCGTTCTGGGCCGAGTCCCTGCCCCTCTGGAGGGTAACGCAGAACTCCTCTTCATCGCGGATAAAATGATCGGCGGGCAGAACCGCCATCACTGCTTCCGGATCGTGCCGGGCGATGAGCGTGGCGGCCAGGCAGATGGCCGGAGCAGTATTGCGCCCCACCGGCTCCTCGATGACCTCAATCCGGACGCCGCGCAGGTACTCCAGCTGACGCCGGGTTTCTTCCGCCTGGAGGCGGTTGGTTATCACGAGAATGCGTTTGGGATTCAGCGGAAGGACTCGCTCCACGGTCCGCTGGAGCATGGACTTGCCCCCGAAAACCGACATGAGCTGCTTGGGATGCAGCTTGCGTGAAAGGGGCCAGAAGCGGGTACCGGAGCCACCGGCGAGGATGACGACGTACATGGGGAACCCTCCGGAGTAAATTTGGGAGACCAGAAACGGAAGTCGGCACCGGGGTAAATCCGCTGCCTGGTTCTTCGCTGCATCCTGAATTGTTTTTATTTCTAGAGTGGTTGGTAGGCTACTTCGAGTACGACGAAAACCGCATCCCCGGCGGGACGGAGGACATGAACCTCGTCTCCCTCGCTGCGTCCAAGAAGCGCCTTTCCCATGGGAGAATCCATACTGATGAATCCCTGTGACGCATCGGTTTCATCGGGGCCGACGATGCGGTAGACCACCTCGTCACCATCTTCGGTCTCAATCTTGACCCAGGCCCCGAAAAAAATCTTTCCGTTGGAGGGGGGAGGATCCTCGACCACGGTTAGGTGGTCGAGGCGCTGTGTGAGAAAGCGGATGCGGCGGTCTATCTCCCGCAACCTTTTTTTGCCGTATATGTACTCGGCGTTTTCCGAGCGGTCCCCCTCGGCGGCGGCGTCAGAAACGCCCTGGGTGACGCGGGGGCGCTCCTCCTTCCAGAGCCAGGTAAGCTCATCGCGGAGTTTTTTCGCCCCCTCCGGAGTTATATAGTTGGACTGCTTCGTCACCTACCCCTTCTCTTCCATTTTGGCCTTCAGGAGATCGCCGAAAGAGCCCATGGACTCCTTCGAATCCGAGGTGGTCTGCTGGCGGAAAGAGGCAACGCTTTTCGCCTCTTCTTCGGCGGCCCGGCTCACTTCGGCAAGGGCCAGCGACAGACGGCGGGATTCCCGGTCAACACCGTCAATCTTCACCTCGACCGTGTCGCCCTCTTTCAGCACATCGCTGGGATGGTTGATCCTCTTGCCCTTGCCGAGCTTGGAGATGTGCAGCAGCCCGTCGATGCCGGAGGCGAGGGTCACGAACGCCCCGAAAGCCGCAAGGCGCGCCACGGTACCGGTATGATAGGAGCCCTCGGGGAACTGCTCCGCCACAGTGGACCAGGGGTCGGCAAGGGTATCTTTGAGGCTCAGGGAAATTTTGCCGCTCTCCCAGTCGATTTTTTTGATGACCACACTCACCTGGTCACCCACGGAAAGGACGTCGCGAACGTGCTTGACCCTGGTCCACCCCACCTCGGAGATGGGAATGAGGCCATCGACCCCGTTCAGGTCAACAAAGGCGCCGAAATCAGCCAGCCGGGTCACCGTGCCGCTGACCGTCATCCCTTCCTTGAGAGTCTCCTTGAGGGCCTCCCGCTTGACCCGCTGCTCTTCTTCAAGGATTTGCCGGTGCGAAAGGACGATATTGCGGCCCCGCTCGCCATACTCGGCAACCCGGAAGAGAAGATTCTTGCCCACGAATTCCGCCGGATTCTCGGCCCGGCGCAGTGAAATCTGGGAGAAGGGGCAGAAAGCCCGGGAGCCCCCCACCTTGACTTCGAAACCACCCTTGATTTCCTTGACCACGTAACCATCGACGGGGATGCCCGAGCGGTAAGCTTCCTCAAGCTGTGCGTTGGCCGCGGCCCCACCGGTCATCTTGGTGGTGAAACGCATCTCGCTGCGAATGTTGCCAACGAACCAGGCGGTGATGGTATCACCTTCGGCAACGGTCAGGTTCCCCTCGGAATCAAGAAGCTCCTTACGCTCCATCACCCCTTCGCCCTTCTTGCCGATATCAAGGAATACCCAGTCCGCACCGATTTTGAGGACTTTCCCCTCCACTTTCGAACCGGGCCGCAAACGGGTGCTCTCGCTATTGCTCTTTTCGAAAAGCTCTGCAAAGCTTTCTTCTTCAGTTGACTCAATTACGTCTTTCTCGTCCATGTCCATGATTTATGACTCCGTCTTAAAATGGCAACAGTTGGTAAAAGTTGCGAATAGCACAAAATAATCGAAAACCAATGATTAGTCAAGCATATGAAGCCCTATACCGTCAGGTCGCAAGCGATTCCGCCAGGTACTTACGGGAAACATGCGCAGGGCTCCCCCAGTGCCTCCTCCAAAGCCGGATGGGCTATGCCGCCGCGCCATGTTAATGACCAACGTTACCAAGTATACCCGCACATCCCCCAACGTCCATGCAGCAACCGTCCAGGCAAGGCAAATACCCGCGACAAGCCGGTCGGTTTCGGGTATAACTAATCCGTCAATCACCAAAGGAGTCCCAATGGATTATCGGATCAATGAGATCATCGACCGGATCAAGACGCTTGAAGAAGAACTCGAAGCCGAATTCGAGAAAAAGCGTGAGGAGCTCCATCTCGTCATTGAGGAGAAGCGGGTTCGTTTCGCCCAGGAAGTGGTCGAGCAGCAGCGGCGGCTCAAAACGGGGGCACTCCGCTACGTCATGGAAGCACAACCCCTTGCCATACTTAGCGCCCCAATTATCTATTCCGGTTTCATCGTTTTTCTCTTCCTCGACCTTTTCATAACAACCTATCAGGCAATCTGCTTCCCTATTTACGGCATTCCCAGAGTACGCCGCCGCGACTACCTCGTCTTCGACCGCGAAGACCTCCCCTACCTGAACGTGATCGAAAAATTCAACTGCTTCTACTGTTCCTACGCCAACGGCCTTGCTACCTATCTGCGGGAGGTGGGGGCACGGACAGAACAGTTCTGGTGCCCCATAAAGCACGCCCGACGCATCCTGTCACCGCATCCCCGCTACAATCGCTTCTTCGAGTATGGCGACGCTGAAAGCTTCCGCAAAGGGCTGGAGCGGTTAAGGGGTGATTACGAGCGGAACAGCAAGAACGGCAAGAACCACAGAAACGGAAAGGAATAGCGATGTTTCTGCTGGCTTACCTTGGACTGGGCGCCTTTGCAGGCATTCTGGCCGGACTCCTCGGTGTCGGGGGAGGAATCGTGATCGTGCCGGTCCTGACTTTTCTCTTCACCTCCCAGGGACTGCCGGCCCCCTACATAGCCCACCTGGCACTGGGGACATCCCTCGCCACCATCATCTTTACATCCATATCAAGCCTGCGGGCCCACCATGCAAGGGGAGCCGTGGACTGGCAGGTGGTGCGCCGGATATCCGCCGGCATCGTCATCGGCACCCTGGCCGGCAGCTGGGTGGCAGCGCAGCTCTCGACCACGTCCCTCAAGGTATTCTTCGTTATTTTTATCTACTACGTGGCCACCCAGATGCTCCTCAACATCCGGCCAAAACCTTCCCGCCAGATACCCGGAACGGGTGCAATGTTCGGGGTCGGAGGTGTCATCGGCTGGGTTTCCAGCCTCGTGGGAATCGGCGGCGGGAGCCTGTCGGTCCCGTTCATGGTCTGGTGCAACATGTCGATGCACAATTCCATCGGCACCTCTGCCGCCATCGGCCTCCCCATAGCTCTGGCCGGGGCGGCCGGCTACGCGGCCAACGGACTTGCTGCCGGCTCACTCCCCCCCTGGTCACTTGGCTTCGTGTATCTCCCTGCCCTTGCCGGCGTCTCGCTGGCAAGCGTCGTCACCGCCCCCCTCGGAGCACGCCTTGCCCACAGCCTCCCGGTGGCAAAACTCAAAAAGAGCTTTGCCCTGCTGCTCATTGTCATGGGAACCAAGCTCCTTACCACTCTCCTGTAAATTCAGCCGGATACATCCATACACCACGGAATAAGAGAAAAATAATTCTCTCGACCGGACCCTTTCCAAAAGAAAGGGCGCGCTGAATCCGCCATATAGCCATAATTCTGCCAGGTCCATGTCGAAATTCGTCATCCCGCGCACAGAGGACATCATCGCCTTAACCGCATGTTTTGTATACGCTATTTCTACAGACTCGTTTTTATTCCTATCATTAAAAAGAAGCACCAGGCGCAAAAAAGGTAACAAAAATACTTTTAAATTATTACCTTCTTATATTTCACATATAAACATATCTGTATATTTAACAGCTTATCCTCTGATCGTCATTTCACTGTCTCATTAAAGCTAACGGCAGTGCTTTTGCTCTTACCCAGGCAAAGAGAAACCACCCTACAAGACCACCAGGGAGGGCCCGGCACAATGCATATGTTCGACACCATTATGGCTATTTTGACCATTTCCGCAGCAGCCATCATCATACCGAGAATGATGATCGACTGGCAGCGGTGCCGGGAGTTCATCAGAGAAGACGACGAAGAGTCGCTGCGCGAGTTCGTGGCCGAGCAGAAACGCTGGATTGCGCGACACGGCATTTCCGCCATCGGAGCCATCGGCATAGTGGCTATGATTACCTGCACCGCGGGAATGGCCTCTTTTGAAAAGCTGGCAGGAGTTACCACCGCCTACGGGATGATGACCCTCACCTTCGCTTTCATTGAATCGCTTATGGCGTTTCGCGCCGAAAACCGCCTTCAGACACGTACCGTTTCTGCAAGGGAAGCCCGGGAATTCGGCAGTTAGCGGCACAAACCAGACTGACTCAACATACAAAGACCCGCACCCTCACCAGTGCGGGTTTTTGCGTTGTGTCATCGATATATTCACACGAACACCGCCCTTGCAGCCCGATTGACAACCCCCCTTCAGATGATAATCTCCAACAGTACTGATGCAGACGGTACAGTGATCAGAGCGAAAGGAGAGTTCACCATGGATGGGAAAAGGTCCAATACCCGCAGCATCGTGCTGCTGGCGGCAACGGCAGCACTGGCAGGCGCGACAGTCGCCTTCGCAGCCGATCAACTCACCGGCAAAACAAGCTATGCTCCAGTCGCCTCCACCGACTCGTTCTCCACTGTCAAACAGGGAATGGAAAAGCAGAAAAGCGAAGTAATGAAACGCCAGATGGACCTGCTGAACGCGCGCTATGCGCTGAGCGACAAGCCAATGCAGGGCACTGCCATGTCCCGGGGCAAGGCGGTGCAGGATGGTGTGCGGGTCAAGCTCCCAGCCGGAACGACGTGGGAGCAGCTGGCGGGGATGACTCCCGAAGCCATCAGCGAAAAGGGGCTTTTCCCAAAGGGATTTATGCCGCTACCCCATCCGAACCAACCCGAGGGGGGGATGGTCTTCCCCAAGTTTCATATTGATGAGGTCAAGAAGCAGAGCGGACGCGACCTGACCCGCTTCGACCTCGATTTCGACATCCCGGATCATTTTCTCCCCGAGTTTCCGCCCCCAATTTACCTTACCACCCGGCCCGATCTCGGAGACGTCTCCAAAGGGAAGTTGGTGACCACCCAGAACTTCTTCGCGCTGTTCAACGGCATTCTGAACCCCAAGCAGCTGGAAGGGTTGCGGCTGCTCGTAACCCCTTTCCCCCAGCAGCAGTTCAATGCCACCGATGATCGCCGTTCGGCCGAACCGAGTCTCGGTGTTGCCTGCTTCGACTGCCACGCCAACGGCCACACCAACGCCTCCACCCACCTGGTGGGGGACATCAGGCCCCAGGAACTGCGCCACCGCCTCGACACACCGCCGCTGCGGGGGGTGAACATTCAGCGGCTGTTCGGCTCACAGCGGGCACTGAAGAGCGTCGAAGATTTCACCGAATTCGAACAGCGGGCCGCCTACTTCGACGGCGACCCGGTTATTGCCACCAAGAAGGGGGTAAACATCCTCGAACGGGGCAGCCAGGTCCACTTCATGGCCGAGTTCCAGAACCTGCTCGACTTCCCTCCGGCACCCAAGCTCACGATTTTCGGCAAGCTCGATCCGGCCAAGGCCAGCGATGCCGAAATGCGGGGCCAAAATATTTTCTTCGGTAAAGCGCGTTGTGCCGAGTGCCATCCAGCACCCTACTACACCGACAATCTGATGCACAATATGCGGACGGAACGCTTCTACAAGCCGGAGATGATCAACGGCAGGCTGGCCAGCGCCGATGGTCCCATCAAGACATTCCCGCTGCGCGGCATCAAGGATTCGCCCCCCTATCTACACGACGGCAGACTTCTCACACTGGCCGACACCATCGAGTTCTTCAACCTGGTTACCGGCGTGAAACTCACTGAGGATGAGAAGAAAGATCTCCTGGCCTTCATGCTGACGCTGTAAAGTACCCCGGCACCAAATCTTCCACCGGCGACACAAAACAGAAAAAGGGCGGGAAACAATATCCCGCCCTTTTCATGCCGGCGCCATAAGCCGGCAGGCCTTCCCGCCCCCTGCGAAACGGAGGAAAAACCTGCTGCAATCTACAAAGTAAAGAAAAACGTAGCGCCCATCCCCGGGTCACCCTCGGCCCACACACGGCCTCCATGCCTTAAGACAATCCGCTGCACCGTGGCAAGCCCGATGCCGGTCCCCTCGAAATCCCCGGAAGGATGCAGCCGCTGAAACGGCACAAAGAGTCTGTCGAGATGTGCCATATCTAAACCGGCACCGTTGTCCCGCACAAAGAAGACGGTTTCTCCCCCTTCGCCTATCGCCCCGAACTCGATAACCCCTTTTTCTTTCCTGGCAGTATATTTCCAGGCGTTGCCAATGAGATTTTCCAACAAAATCCGCACCAGCCGGGGATCGCAAATGGCTGACAAGCCGTCTTTAAGCTGGACATCCACCTGCCGGTCCGGATCGCCCTTTCTCAGGACCGCGACAACTTCCGCTGCCATGGCAGTCAGATTGACCCGTTCCCGGCGCACTTCCCCCTGGGAAAGCCGGGAGAGATTGAGGAGATCAGTGATTAGCTCGTCCATCCGGCCGCAGGCAACTATAATCCGGTCGAGATAGTCCTTGCCCGTGGCATCGAGCCTGTCGCCGAAATCCTCCACCAGTACCGTGCTGAATCCGGCGATATGCCGCAACGGCGCCCGGAGGTCGTGGGAAACCGAGAATCCGAAAGACTCCAGTTCGCGATTTGCGGCAAGCAGGGCCAGCTTCTGCCGCTCCAGATCGTCATTGAGCCAACTGATTTCTTCCTGGGCGCGGGAACGCTGCTCCACTTCCTCCCGGAGACTGGCATTCGCCTCCTCAAGCTGGGCCGTCCGCTCGGCAACCAAGCCCTCAAGCCCGGCATTTAGACGGTCCAGATCCGCCACCATGGCGTTAAACGCCAATGATAGTTCTTCGATCTCATCACCGGTCTTGATATCAACCAGCCTGTCAGTTCCGCGTTTCTGAGGGAGTTCAGTTATATGGCGGGTAAAACGCATCAGGGGAGCGGTAAGATAACGGACCGAAAAGGAAGCGATGACAAGCGCTGCCGCCACGCCGCAGAAAGCCACCATTGAAAAGAGATACCGGGCGGTGCGGATCGGTGCGAAAGCCTCGCGTTCCGGATAACTTGCCGCGATGACCCAATCCTTGACCCCGAGCTTCTTGATGCTGGTAAGCATGGGGTTCCCCATGCTGTCAACGGTGCGCCTGGTGCCGGTAAACCCCTTGAGGGCATCGCCAACCAGTTCGTCAAGTGGGGCCGAAACCTGGCTCAGGACCTCACGGGGGTCAGGATGCACAAGGATTATGCGCCGGCCGGATATGATCTTGATATTGCCGCCCTGGCCTATCTTCAGACCACTGAAACGGGTCAGGGGGTTGGGCTGTTTCAGGGAGAAACTGCCCATAAGGACAGCGCGGATCTTTCCGGACCGATCGCGAACCGGGGCGGTCATTATCACCTGCGAAGGCGAAAAGTCGGCACAGCAGGAAGTCAGGTCCGAGATTACCTGCTTTCCGGTTCGCAGGGTTTCGCGGAAAAATGGGGCGTCTGTAAAATTCACCCGCGGCCTGCCGTCCGCCGAAGGGTATGACTCGGCAATCAGGAACCCGTCGGTCCCCACTACCATCAGATGGTTGTTGAAGAGACGGTGCAGGCTGGTTCGCGTCCGCAGGAAAGCACGGGCACGATCAGGAGAGTCAAGGGTATCGAGGGGGAAAATATCGGCACTGGCCAAGAGGAGTTCGCGGGAGGTGAGCAGCACATGGTCAACCTCGTCGGCGACATAGGAAACGATGGAGAGTTGCTGGCGGGAGATGGTCTCGTGCAACTTCCGCTCGAAGTACCCGAGCGAGAAAAGCGACACGACTGCCGTCAGGACCACAACAAGGGTCGAGACGGCAAGGATCATCTTGTTTTTAAGCTTCATCAGCCGCTTCCTTAGTATCGATATGCAGATGCAGGACAAGCAACGCAATCAATTATCCATATATTCAATACAGGAAATACGCCATTAAAACAAGATATTATTGCATCCAATGCACTCCAGGCATTACCCCCATGTTCCGTAACCCGGCAGTTAAATCAAGCGGCTTTCGTCCATCAATTCGTGTGCTGAGATCAAGTATATCAGACTGCCGCCAAAAGCAACGCTACGGCAACCCCGCCGCAGCCATTGCCTCGCGCTTCAGCTTTGCCCTGGCGTAAATATCCCGCGAAAGCTCGTCATAAGCAGCAAGATTCTTGATAATAGGCAGATCCTTCTGTGCGGTTTCCTCGAAGAGGCGAAGTTTGCCGTTGAACGCTCCGGCCCGGTTTTTGAGCCCATCTATGCTCAAAGCGAGGTAACTCTTGTCTTTCTTGTACGCATCGTTACGGCTTATGAATGCCTTGGTCTTGGCCCAGTACTCGTCGCTGCTTCCGACGTAGTGGTCGAGGGTTTCCAGAAAAGAAAGGGTGGAGGCGGATATGTCTGCGGAAGTCCGCAGCTTGGCCTGAACATCGGACATGGCCCGAAGGAGTTCGCCATCGGCAAAGCGGACCGCGGCGGAAACCCCTGCAGCATTGGGGTGTTCGGGGTCAATGGCATCGACAAGCGCCAGGAACCTATCGGATGTCTTCAGGTAGGAAGCGATGGAGCCCGATGCGGCATTAAGGGAGAGAACCCCCTGAGAGACGAACTTGGTCAGCATCGAGGCCTGCCCGGCGTAGGGGATGGGAAGGACCTTGGCGAAACCGGCCGCCACGGAACCGGCGTAAATGTACTTTTCATAGCCGGCAAGGCTTGAACTCATCCAGGTGACAAACGTCCTGAAGTCGGCCATGGACTGCCGCTGGGCACGGGTATTGACGGCAAGAGACTTGATTTGCCGTAGATTTTTCATCAGCAGCTCGTTACTTGAAATTACCGGGGCACATTCCATATCCCGGATCTTTTGTTCCAGCCGCAACTGTTCCGCCCTAAGAGCCTCCAATGCTTCTTCCTGACGCTTGAGCGAATCGTCACAAAGGGGTGCCTGCGACTGTTGCGGCAACTCGTCGGAGGCGTATGATTCGATTGCCGCCGGGAGGATGAAAGCCATGCAAACCATGGCAGCTATGGTGATTTTCACTGGTATGCTTCCTTTCTTCGGTAAATGCGCAATAACAGGAAATACTACCCCCGGCATCGCGTTTCTGTCCAGAGGTTCGTAAATGTACATGGGTTGAAGGGAATTTCCCCCATGGTAGTATTGAAGCGAACGATACCGGCGGCCCGGCACTTGAGCCAAAACGGGGGGACACATCATGGAAGACCTGCTGAAAAAATCCAGGAAATTCGCCAAGCACTTCCGGGTGGAAGAAGGCAAGAACTTCCGGCTAAAGGACTGTGACCCCGAGGACACCCAGGGGCTCAAGCACGTTGAAGGGATCAAGGACAAGGCTTCCCTGCTTCTCCAGGAGGGGGTCGATGTTCTCGCGCAGATGCAGGAAAAGCTGTACGCCCAGGACAAATGGGGACTTCTCCTCATTTTCCAGGCCATGGACGCGGCGGGGAAAGACAGCGCCATCAAGCATGTAATGTCCAGAGTAAACCCACAAGGGTGCCAGGTTTTCAACTTCAAGGCACCATCGGCGGAGGAGCTTGACCATGACTTTCTCTGGAGAACCAGCAGAAGCCTCCCCGAACGGGGACGGATAGGCATCTTCAACCGCTCCTACTATGAAGAGGTGCTGGTCGTCAGAGTCCATCGGGAATTACTGGCGAAGCAGAAACTCCCCAGTTCCCTGGTAACAAAAAAGATCTGGAAAGAACGCTTCGAGGACATCAACGCCTACGAGCGCTATCTGACCCGCAACGGCATCGCCATACGCAAATTTTTTCTCAACGTGTCGCGGAACGAACAGAAGAAACGATTTCTGGAACGGCTCGACAATCCGGACAAGAACTGGAAGTTCTCGGTGGACGATGTCCGGGAACGGGGCCAATGGGACCGCTACATGGACGCCTACGAGGATATGATCAGGCACACCGCAACCGAATACGCACCATGGTACGTGGTGCCGGCCGACAGCAAATGGTTCAGCCGCCTGGTGGTTGCGGCAGGCATCATCGAGGCTTTTGACGGGCTCAAGCTCGCTTTCCCCACTATGGACGAAGCCAAACGCGAAGAACTTGCGGCAGCCAGGACAATGCTGGAAAGTGAACTATAGGCATCATTAGTCCTCTTGATTACCCCTTCGCCGCAGCCATTTGTCAAACTCTACTGCTGCCACTACCGATGCGGAAACGGCCAGAATGGTTCCCCACTCGGCCGCGGTGAGCGGCACGGTCCGGAACACAATATGGAGCGCCGGTACGTATAGAACTGCCAGCTGAGCGAAAAAAGCGGCAATGAGCGCCACGAACAGGAACGGATTGGAGATAAGGTTAAGACTGAAGATGGATTTGGTCTCGGAACGGCTATTCCACGCCTGGAAGAACTGGAAGAAAACCATGGTAGTGACCGCCACGGTGCGGGCGTTCTCCAGGGTAGCACCGTTACGCAGGGCATCCGTAAAGGTATAGACCACTCCGGCGGCGATAAGTCCCCCAACCAGCACCGTCCGCTCAATGAGTAGCCGGGACATGAGGCCCTCCTTCGGATTCCGGGGAGGGCGGTCAAGAACCCCTTTTTCGCCAGGCTCGAAAGCCATGGCCACATCCTGGAGCCCGTTGGTAACCAGATTTATCCAGAGGAGCTGGGCCGGGACGTAGGGAGTCGGCATCCCCATAATCATGGTGGCGATGATGGAAAGGATGGCTGCCACGCCGGTGGGAATCAGGAAAAAGGTAACCTTGCGAAGGTTGTCGAAGACCACCCGCCCCTCCCGGACGGCTTCGAAAATACTCGCGAAATTATCGTCGGTGAGCACCATGTCCGAGGCCTCCTTGGCAACATCGGTCCCCCCCTTTCCCATGGCGATCCCGATATGGGCAGCCTTTAGAGCCGGCGCATCGTTCACCCCATCGCCAGTCATGGCGACTATCTCACCCAAAGCCACCATTTGCCTGGTAATTCTGAGTTTATGCTCCGGAGCCACCCGGGCATAGACCGAAACTTTCCTCAAGCAGTCGGAAAACTCCCCGTCGCTCATCCCCTCCAGTTCGCGGCCCGTAAGTACCGGCGCATCATCCCGGACAATGCCCAGGTCAGCCGCTATGGCCCGTGCCGTCACCCCATGGTCGCCGGTAATCATAACCACCCGGATACCGGCCCGCCGGCAGCCCCTGATAGCCTCGACCACCTCGGGGCGCGGGGGATCGATCATACCCTGGAGACCGGCCAGGCAAAGCCCCTTTTGAGCATCATCGTGAATTAATTTGCCGGTCTCCGGAGGGATTTCTTTCCAGGCATGGGCAAGCACCCTCAGACCCTGGGCTGCGAAATCTCCGGCTATCCGCAGAGTCGCCTCCCGCTCGGCGGAGCCGATGGCACACATATCCAGGACCCGCTCCGGAGCACCCTTGACAAAGATGAACCTTTTCCCTCCATGGTCATGAATGGTCGCCATGTAACCCCGCTCGGACTCGAAGGGGATTATGGCCGACTGGGGCCAGGCCTCTCCCTCGGCCTCGGGGGAAAGCCCCCCCTTCAGGGCCGCCACGATAAGCGCACCCTCCGTGGGATCTCCATCCACCCGCCACGCACCGTCTTCCTCATAGACATCGGACTCGTTGCAGAGAAGTCCGATCCGCAAAAGCCGCACGAGCTGGTCCTCGCCCGCTGCGGCTACTGGAAGGCCATCCCGAAGAATCTCCCCCACCGGCTCATAACCGCTGCCCGTCACCTCGCAGGTATGCAGACCATCATAGAGGAGGGTCACAGTCATTTCGTTTTTTGTGAGCGTACCGGTTTTATCAGAGCAGATTATCGTTGTGCTCCCCAGGGTCTCCACGGCCTGGAGCTTGCGGATGATGGCGTTGTGCCGCGCCATCCGGCCGACCCCCACCGCCAGAGCTATGGTCACCACAATGGGCAGCCCCTCGGGAATAGTAGCCACAGCCGCTGCAACCGCCGTCATGAACATATCCCTGGCGGTTCCCCCGAGAAGAATCCCGGTGCCGAACAGCACACCTGACGCCACAAGCACCAGAATGCCGATTGCCTTGGCAAACCGTTCCATCTTCTCCTGTACCGGTGCCTTGGTTATCCCTATCTCCCTGACTTCACCCGCAATCTCACCGAGCATGGTGGCAGCGCCGGTGGCAACCACTACTCCCCGTGCCCGTCCGTTCACCACCGCCGTCCCCATGAAGGCCATGTTGGCCTGATCGCCGGGAATCAGCCTATCCTCGGCAATGGGCATCGCCCCCTTTTCGGCGGGGAGAGATTCGCCGGTAAGCATCGACTCGTCCACCCGAAGCTCAATGGCATGGATAATCCGCAGGTCAGCCGGCACCCTCCCCCCCGAAGCGAGGAGCACTATATCCCCAGGCACCAGGCCGGCGCCGGGGATCTCCCGCTCACGCCCCCCACGCACCACCCGAGCCCTGGAGACCACAAGTCTCTTGAGAGCCCGAACGCTCTCTTCAGCCTTGTATTCCTGGAAGAAGCCAATAATGGCATTAAGAAATACCACCAACAGAATCACGCCGGTATCGGTCCATTCTCCGAGCAGATAGGTAACGATGGCCGCCACCAGGAGGATGGCAATAAGGGGACTCATGAACTGGTGAACTGCGAGGGACAGGATGCTGATCTTTTCCTCATCGCCGAGCTTGTTGGGGCCATACCGTTCGAGCCGCTGCCGGGCGTCATCATCGGCAAGGCCGGTTTCGGCGGAAGAACCGAGGCGATCGAGACATTCACGTGAAGTTAATTGGTACCACTGCATCTTTTTTACCTTCTCTCCGGATAGACAGGTTCCAGAAACTGCATGCGGTAAACACCGCCCATAATGAAGTATAGCCAGCTCAGAGGACTAAACAACGGCGTTTGCCCGACACCATCACTTTGAAAGGCCTTGACAGGGACGGGCAAAATCCCTATCCTTTCATTAATTTACGCATCAACGCAACTCCGGCAACTGCAATGAAAACAACGATCTTCCCCCATAGAATAATTGCCACAATCCTGATTGTGCTTCTTCTGCTTATCTCGACGGCCGGTTTCGGCCTCGCACTTTCTCTCTCAGTGCAGGAGCAGCCGACCTCCAAACACGCCGCCTGCGGCTGCATTACGTCCAATGACGGCGGCAGCGATTCGGATTCTCCCGCACCAGAGGTTTTTCACGGCGACTTCAACCCCTCCTGCGAAGCCATGCCGGCCATCCCGGCATATGCCCCGGCAATTGAGTGCCTTTGCGCCTTCGAGCCGTTCCGCGCCCCGCCTCAAGTATATTTCGATCTTTTTGTACCGCCCCAGGAATGCTGCTGACGACGGCCGGCGTGCGTCCTGCAACCAGTGCGAACAGGGTGCCCCGTTGTTCGCCACAACGCCGTCCAACGTCCTCATTGTTGCCACTGAACCCTGAACAGTGATCAGCCATGGCCACGGGAACCATATCCCGTAACCACGGCCGTCACGTCTCCGGTGGCCGCTGCAGCACGGCGGCTCCCGGAAAGCAGCGCGTTGCCGCAGCAAGCGCGACGCGCAGGGAGATGTAACCATGACGACAAACCATGCGTCACAGCGACTCTGGATATTTTCTTTTGACGGCGCCCTCACGGCACCGTCGGCGGACCGCTCCAAAGCCCGCCTCCACCGCCTCACCCGCCAGCTTCTGGAAGAGCTGGCAAACTCTCCGGGAGAACGTGTTGCGGTCCTTTCCAGCCGCTCCCTTGAAGACCTCGTTTCCCGCGTCCCCATTCCGGGGGTTTTCCTCGGGGGTGGGTGCGGAACCGAATGGCACATTCCCGGCGGCGAATCCATGACCCTCTCCGGCCGCCCGAAAGACCTCCTCATGGAGACGCGGGACGAACTGCTGCCGTTGCTGCGCGATGTTGCGGCTCTGCCGGGGATAACGTTCGATGACCGCCGCTGGTCGGCGGCCATCCATGCCGGCGGCGTCGCACCAAAGGTGAAGCGCACCATGGATGAACAGCTTGAAACCATCTGCCGCCAGCGGCACGTCGCCCTGTACCGCTACCCGGACATGGTCGAAATCCAGTTCCTGCCGGAAATCACCATGGAGTTCGGCGCGCGGGCCATCTGCCGCTTCCTCAAACAGGAAGGCCCCATCATCTGCGCCGGCAGCGACGCAAACGACGCCACAGCGATCCGCTGGGTGCTGCGGCAGGGGGGGAGCGCCATTTCCATCGGCAGGCGCCCCCTCATGGCCGGCGTCACGGCAGCGGTCGATATCCGGTCCCTGGTGCGGCAGGTTCGCGACCTGGCCGGGGTCAGCCCTCAACTGCCGGCGCGCCGTCCCGAACGCCGGCTCAACAAGGCGGCTTAATGCCGCCGCACCGCCTTTCCGACGGTATTGTCATTACGATCGGTACAACAGGAAACTAAACCCATGAAGAAACACATCAACCTGCTGCGGGAATTCTCCATCCCCCTCCTTGCCGGGGTCTTCACGGCCCTTGCCTGGGCCAACATCCAGCCGCAGGAGTATCAGTCCTTCATCAGTTCGCCTTTGCTGGGAGGGGTAAACCTCCACTTCCTGGTGAATGAACTCTTCATGGTCCTCTTTTTCGGCGTTGCGGCAGTGGAGATTACCCAAAGCTGCCTGCCGGGCGGCGATCTGAACCCGCCCCGAAAGGCAATCAACCCTCTCCTCTCTACCCTTGGCGGCGTTGTGGGCCCGGTCGTCGTCTACCTGGGGCTCAACGCCGTGGCGGGTGACTCGGCGCTTACAAGGGGATGGGGAATACCCACCGCAACCGACATCGCACTGGCATGGCTCGTGGCACGGATGGTGTTCGGAGCGGGGCACCCGGCGGTATCGTTCCTGCTGCTGCTGGCAGTGGCCGACGATGCCATCGGGCTCGCCATAATCGCCATCTTCTATCCCGACCCGAGCCACCCCGTCGAACCGATCTGGCTTTTCCTGACGGTGGCCGCCATTGTAATTGCCTATATTCTGCGCAGTGCGAAGGTGAAAAACTACTGGCCCTATGTGATCCTGGGGGGTGGGCTTTCCTGGGCAGGCCTCTTCAATGCCCACCTCCATCCGGCTCTGGCGCTGGTTTTCATCATCCCCTTCCTTCCCCATGCACCAAGGGAATCGGTACATCTGTTCGAGGACGATCCCCGCGACACTTCCACCCTTGCCAGCTTCGAACATGACTGGAAAATCTTCGTGGACTTCGGCCTTTTCCTTTTCGGCCTCGCCAATGCCGGAGTCGGCTTCTCGACCATGGGGACCGCCACGTGGCTGGTCCTGGCGGCGCTGGTCGTCGGCAAGACAGCCGGCATCTTCGCCATGGGAACCGTGGGAAAACACCTCGGTTTCCCGCTCCCGGACAAGGTTGGTAAAAAGGAACTGCTGCTGACCGGCCTGGTGGCGGGGACGGGACTTACCGTTGCGCTGTTCGTGGCGGGAGTCGCCTTTGTGGAGCCGGACATCCAGGGCTCGGCGAAAATGGGGGCACTTCTCTCCGGAGGAGTTGCTCTTGTCGCCGTAATTCTCGGCAGAGCCCTGAACGTGAGGAGAATTCCCTGATAGAATAGACTTGCGCCCTCAGCGATGTGGGAAGTTCTGAATCAAGAAGGGGTGAACCATGGGTCTGAGGGGATTGTTCTTCAATCTCGCTGTTTTTGCCGGTTGCCTCGCATTTTTTCTCCCCGCGGGATACGGCTGGGAGCTGGCCGATGAGGTACGCGGACACCTGAGAATTCGCGTCGACTCGGCCGACACCGCAACACAACTGGTGGTAGCGCGGGAACTTATCCTCGACCCCGAATCCGTTGCCGAATTCTATAAAAACCGGGCTTTCCGGCCCGCCTGGATAAACGGCAACACCCCCTCCCCCCTTGCCGATGCCCTGGTGGCTGCCGTTAAGCAGGCTGACGGCGAGGGGCTCGAACCCCGCAATTACCACCTGGAACGGCTCGAAGCGATGCTTGCCGAAGCATGGCGGCAGCCGCTTAGACCGGCGATGCTGGCAAATCTTGACATTCTCCTCACCGACTCCTACCTCCTCTACGCATCCCATCTCCTTTCGGGCCGGGTCAGCCCGGAGGCCATCGGCACCGAATGGTACCTGCGCCGCCCCGACGCGGACCTGAAAGCTATCCTCCGGAAAGCTATCAAATCCGGCAAAATTGAAGAAAGTCTCAACTCTCTTCTCCCGACAGACCCTGGCTATGGCCGTTTGAAAGAGGCCCTTCGGCATTACCGCGAACTCCGCGCAAGCGGCGGATGGCCGGTCATTTCCGAAGGTCCGATGCTCCGCATGGGGGACACCGGCCCACGGGTAACGGAACTTCGAGCCCGGCTGGTTGTCGGCGGAGATATCGTTTCAGGCCTTGCCGAAGGGGAAGGGGTATTCGACGAAGAAGTGGAACAGGCCGTGATCCGGTTCCAGCAGCGCCACGGCCTCGACGCGGACGGAGCCGTGGGGGAGCAAACCCTTGCGGCCATGAACGTACCGGTAGAGGAGCGTGAAAAGCAGATTCTCGTTAACCTGGAGCGCCTGCGCTGGCTCCCGACCGACCTCGGCAACCGGCATATCATGGTGAACGTAGCCGGCTTCAGCCTTCACGTCATTGAAGGGGGAGAGACCCTTATGGGAATGCGGGCCATCGTCGGGCGGCCTTACCGCCAGACACCCTCCTTCAGCGGCAAGCTGACCCATCTGGTTTTCAGCCCCTACTGGCATATCCCCCACAGCATCGCGGTCAAGGACCTGCTCCCCAAAATCCAGAAGGACCGCCGTTTCCTGGCGAGGGAGAAAATTCGGGTTTTCCGGGGCTGGGGCAAGGCGGAGCGGCAGATGAACCCGGCAAAAATAAAGTGGCAGCAGCTCAGCGAAAACAACTTCCCCTACCATCTGCGCCAGGATCCCGGCCCCCTCAATTCCCTGGGGCGCATCAAGTTCATGCTCCCCAACGGCTTCAACGTCTACATCCATGACACCCCGTCGCGTGAGCTTTTCAACAAAGCCGTGAGAGGGTTCAGCTCGGGATGCATCAGGATCGACAGTCCCGTGGAACTGGCGGAGTACCTGCTGCGCGATGACCCGTCATGGACCGCCGAAACTATCCTGGAGGCCATGGAACAGCCGCGGGAGAGAACCGTCCGGCTGTCGCAGCCGATTCCCGTACACTTCCTCTACATGACGGCATGGGTGGATGCAGAAGGAGTGCTCCAGTTCCGCGACGATATCTACTCGCGGGACGCCCTGGTGGCAGCAGCACTGGTGGCGCCCCCCCCCGTCCCGGTGACAAGCGATACATCATTTCAACCAGCGCCGAAGGATACCGCTGGGCATTGAAACAACAGCTGACTATTTGAAGCGGGATTTGGCCGAATCCAAGGCTTCGCTTACGGCGGACCAGGCCAGTTCGATGCCTGACTTCAGATCCTCCCACGCACTTCCCCCGGATTTCTGCAACTCCTCTATCTTCTGACGGGCCACAGCCTGTTTCGCCTTCAGTGCCTCAATCTGTCCGGCGTAATCGTGTTTAAGGTCGTCCCTCACTTCGCCGGCCCTGGCAGCAAGCTTGTCGATATCGGCGTTCCACTCCTCCAGCTTTGCCTGCATTTTCCGAACGTACTCGTCTCTCGTGCTCATGAAAGCCTCCTTTTTCATAAATGATTGCCACAGTATTCATGCCAACTTACCGGCAATGGCAGTATCATCAGTTTACCACATCATCCGCAGGGGTTCTTCCCAGCCGCTCATCGCCCAAGATTCTGACATCACGCCGTGGAAAAGGTATCTCAATCCCATTCTCGGTAAAGGTTTTATAGATGGCGTAGTTGAGGGTGCTTGTGAGAAGTCCCCGCCGGTGGATAAGGGTTGTGCTCCAGACCCGCAGCTCGAAGTTGAGGCCATTGTCGCCGAACTCCATGAGACGCACGCCCGGTGCCGGTTTTTCCAGCACGTCGGGGTTTTCCGCAGCGACCGCCATCAACAGCCGCTCCACCATCTGCACATCGCTGCCGTAGGCAACACTGACCGGGATCTTGAACCGCACCTTCCGGTCGTTGTGGCTCCAGTTCACCACATCCTCGGTGATGAATTTCGAGTTGGGAACGATGATGGTGATGTTGTCATTGGTCACCACCGTGGTGCTCCTGCCGCCGATGTGCACCACGTCACCCTCCACGTGTCCCACCACTATCCGGTCGCCCACCTTGATGGGGCGCTCGAAAAGGATAATGATGCCACAGACGAAGTTATTGACGATGTTCTGGAGGCCGAAACCGACGCCTATTCCGACTGCACCGGCCAGCACGTTCAGGGCAGTGAGGTCGATGCCGGCGGTCTGGAGTATGATGATGAAGCCGAAGGCGATGATGGTGTAACGGATAATGGAGCCGGTAGCCTGGCGGGCGCCCAGTTCCATCCGCGTGCGGGTGAGGAACTGCTCGACGATCCAGGTCCGGAGTTTCCCCGACAGGTAGAAGAGTAGCGCCACCAGCACCACCAGCTGGATGATGGCCCAGAGTGTCACCGGCGACCCGCCAAGCTTCAGGAGGGGGACTTCGAGGAATTGCTTGATATGCGCTAAAGCATCACGGAGCGTTTCCATGGGTCCTCCCGTCTAAAAGGGCCAGAATCGGGGAATAAGTATCGTGGCCAGCACCCAAAAGAGGATATTCAGGGGCGTGCCTACGCGAAGAAAATCCGCATAGCGAAACTGACCAGGGCCATAAATGAGGGTATTGGTCTGGTAACCCACCGGAGTCATGAAACTGGCCGAGGCCGCAAAGGCTATAGCCATTAGGAAGGGGCGGGAATCGACCCCGTATGACTCGGCAGCGGCAATGGCAATTGGGGCCAGCATTGCCGCCGTGGCGTTATTGGACATCATCTCGGTGAGCAGAGAGGTGGCTATGTAGAATGCAGAGACCAGGGCCACGGGGCCGAAATTACCCACAGTTTCTACCAGATAGTCTGCCAGCAGGCCTGCTGCGCCGCTCTTCTCCAGGGCCGTTCCCAGGGTAATGACCCCTGCCAAAAGGAAGATAACCTGCCAGTTGATGGCACCATAGGCCTCCTCACGGGTCAGGCAGCGGGTCAGCACCATGAGGATACAGCCGACGATGGCGCCGGCCACAATTGGGACCATGCCCGTCGCGGCGGCGGCCACCACTGCGGCAACTATGGCAACTGCCGTCGCCATGCGGCTCTTGCGGAAGACGGGCAGTTCCACCTGGGAGACGAGGACGAACGTCTTGTCATCCCGGATCTGGTCCAGGTGGTTCTCCTCAACTTCGAACAGGAGCACATCACCGGCTCGAAGCGGCATGGTATCCAGGTCGTCACGCATCACCTGTCCCCGGTGCCTGACCGCCAGGGCGGTGAGGCCATAGCGGGAACGGAACCGGGCCTGCCTGAGGCTCCTGCCGTCCAGGGTAGACCCCCGAGCCACCACCGCTTCCACCAGAACTGCATCCTCTCCGGGTTTGCGGCCCGTCTCCTGGCGCAAGGAAATGCCGCGCCGGTCCTTGAGCTTGCGGAAATTCTCAAGGTCACAGCGCACTTTCAAATGATCTCCCGCCTGTAGGACAATCCGATCAGCTGATCCCTCAACGAGGCTCCCGTCCCGGAAGACCTCGACGCTACGGATCGACAGATCGAGCAAAAGCGGTGACTCGGCCAGCACCTGTCCAACGGAACGTGCCTCAGGTTCCAGGACGATCTCGGTCAGATAGTCACCTATGCCAAAAAGTTTCCGCAGATCTTCCTCCCCTTTGCGCTCGGGGATGAGCCGCACTCCAATCAGGAGCATATAGGCGCTTCCTGTCCCGAAAAAAATCAGGCCGAGGCCTGACATTTCGAACATGCCGAAGGGTTCGAGACCGCGCTGTTCGGCAATGGATGAAACGAGAATATTGGTGGAAGTGCCGATGAGGGTACAGACCCCACCGAACATGGAGGCAAAGGAGAGGGGCATGAGGAGCCGCCCTGCCGCGAATCCGGTGTCGCGGGCCACCCCCAGGGCGATGGGCAGAAATATGGCCACGGCAGCCGTGTTGTTGATGAAGGCGGAGATGACCCCTATCACCAGCATCATAACCACCACAAGCAGCCAGAAGCTCTTTGACCCTAGCCGGGCAAAGGTCGTTCCCAGCAGGTTCACCGCACCGGTTTTGAAGAGACCCGCAGAGAGGATGAACATGGCTCCGACGGTTACCGTAGCAGGGTTACTGAACCCGCTGATGGCCTCATGGGGGGTAATGATTCCTGAAAGCAGCAGCGAAGCCATGAGAATCAGGGCGACGATATCGACCGGAAGACGCTCCGTGGCAAAGAGTATAACGGCCGAAACCACCAGCCCCAGCACAAGCAGTATCTCAATGGTCATGACACCCCCTCCATGGGAATCACTCTATATGATACTGCCGTTTCAGCCGATCGCCACCTCCCTGTGGCGATTAGCCGCCGGCGGAACGCAGCGCGCCGACCACACTTACCGGGCCAACTGCCTCAGGACCTGTTGAAGTTTCCGCAGTTCCTCCCCGTAGCCGGCCCAGTCCCCCTGCCTCTGGAGGTTCGTGGCCCGCTCGAAAATCGCCATTGCCTCCCGGGCCAATTCTGCCGACGATCCCTTCACGGCCTCGGGGGCCGCGGCAGTGGCTGCGGCCGGCACCCTTCTTCCCCCGAAGATTCGCTGCAGGGCCAGTTCCAGGGTTTCCTCCATGACCACCTCGTCACCGTAGGCGACGATGACGCGCCTGAGCTCCGGCAGCCCCGCTTTGTCCGCGGCGGCCAGGAACAGTGGCTGCACGTAGAGGAGCGACTTCTCGATGGGGATAACCAGCATGCTCCCACGGATTACCTGGGAGCCCCGCTGGCTCCAGAGGGTCAGCTGCTGGGAGATCTGGGAATCCTGGTTGATCCGGGCATCGATCTGCTTCGGTCCGTAGATGAGCCGGTCCCTGGGGAATGTGTAGGCCAGGAGCTTTCCGTAGTTGTCCCCGTCGCAGCGGGCCGTAAGCCATGCCGCCAGGTTGTCCCGTTTGGAGGGGGTGAAGGGAAGAAGCAGGATGTACTCCTCCTTCGTTTCTCCCGGCAGCTTCATGATGGTGTAATAGGGCTCCATCCGCTCCTCGCCCAGCACCGGCACTTCCCAGAGGTTCTCCTTATTGTAGAAGACCTTCGGATCGGTCATATGGTACGTGGCGAACATGGCGGCCTGCACCTGGAGGAGCTGGTGAGGATAACGGATGTGCCGGCGGAGATCCTCAGGCATGGCCGACAGGGGCTTGAAAAGTTTCGGGAATATCCGTGCGTAGACCTTGATTATGACGTCATCGGGATCGCTGATGTAAAAATCCAGGGTGCCGTCATAGGCATCCACCACGGCCTTGACCGGGTTCCTCATGTAGTTGATCCCCCCCTGGAGCGGCTTGGCGTAGGGGAGGCGATCCGAGTAGGTGTAGGCGTCGATGATCCACTTGAGGGTGCCATTGTCGGCCACCACCAGATAGGGGTCGCCGTCGAAGCGGAGAAATGGCGCCACGGCCTTCACCCGCTCGTTGATGTTGCGGTAGTAGAGGATGCGGCTCTCGCCGGTTATGTCGGAAGAAAGGAGAATCTTCTCAGTTTTGAACAGGGCGGCGAAAATCCCCTTCCTGAGCAACGAGTCCAGGGGCACCCCACCCTTTCCTCCATAGGTGGTGTTGATGTTACCCGTTGCGGTGGGATAGCTGAACTCGGGCACTTTCGTCTTGACTATGACGTACTCGTTGGAGAGTTCGCCGTAGTAAATCTCCGGCCTTTTCACCTTTATGTCTGCAAGGCTGACAGGGGGGATATCCTTGACGAAGAACTCGGGAAGCCCTTCTTTGCTGATTCTGCTCACGGGGCCGAACGTAAGGCCGTTGCCATGGGTGAAGATGAGCCGCTCGTTGATCCAGTTCCGGCTCGGAAGATCGTTGTAGGATAGCTCCCGGGGAGAGAGCATGACCTGGGAGTACTGACCGTTCACCAGGTAGCGGTCATTGTCCACGTCGAAAAATTTGTAGTAGGTCCTGATCTGTTGGAGCTGGCTGTATGTTTTGAGCAGCGGGCCATGGTCCCAGAGTCTGATGTTCCTGATGGTGGCGTCGTTGCCGGCGATGTCCGCCGCAGTCAGTTTCAGGTCGGCATCGAAGGGGATAGTCTCTATCTTGTCCAGATCATAACCGAAACGGGTGAATTTGATGCTGTTCTCGATGTAGGGGGTCTCCATGGCCAGCTCGTTGGGGGCGACCTTGAACTTCTGCAACAGCACCGGATAGGCCATGATGCCGACCCCGTACACTGCAGCCAGCAGCACCGGCGGCAGAAGCGCCATGCGCCGACTTCCCTTCCAGATGCCCGCCGCCAGGATGACCCCGGCAATGGGGGTGACGGCCGCGAGAATCCGGTAGGTGAGAAGCCTGGCATTAACGTCAGCATAACCCGCGCCATGGAAGTTGCTGCTGCCGGAGAGGAGAAGCCGGAAGCCTTCCAGGTAAAATCCGGCCGCAACCGTGAAGGAAAAGAGCCCTGCCAGAACCGCCAGATGCTTTCTCGCCCGCGGATCGATGGCGACACCGCTCTCAGTCACGGCGATGCCGCCGCGCAGGTAGTAGACCCCGGTGGACAGGGCGGCGACAGCCAGCACCATGAAGCCGGCGAAACCTCTGGCATAATCCAGAAGCGGCATGGTGAACAGGTAAAAACCAAGGTCTTTACCCATGACCGGGTCACTGGTGCCGACCGTTACGCCGTTCATGAAGAGCAGGACGTTCTGCCACTGCCAGGCTCCCCAGCGCCCCGCCATGAGCGCCAGTAGAACGGCGGCAAGGATGCTCAGGGGCGCGGCCAGCCTGGCCGCCTCATCCCGCTGAAGCCGATAGATGTTTCCTCCCTCGAAGAAAACGTTCCTGGGGGTAAAGGTGAACCGGTTCGGATAGTGGATGTTGACCAAGGCGAAAACGAGCATAGCTGCCCCGGCAATGAGCCCCGCCCCCACCTTGGCCGTAAGGGTCGTCGTGAACACCGATGTGAACCCGGTTTCGACGAAGAAGAGCCAGTCGGTGTAGAAGTTGAGGAGCGACGAAAAAAATAGAATTATCACCACCGCAACGGCAGCTATGAGCAGGAACCTGTTTTTCACCATCAATCTACTCCCTTGTTCAGCGTGAATGTCAGCGGGGCAATACCGTGGGCCTTCCTGGTTCTGCCTGAATTCATGGGATATTACAGGGGATTTTTTTGCCGGAATGAGTCTCCAGAATCACCATGATCTCATCGAGCAGCAAACTGATTTCGGACTGTTCATGAATAAAGTGGCGGGCCGCGCTTGTTTCGCTCATCCCGACCCTTATTCCGAAGATTCTGTCATCCCGGAGACGGAACACATCCTCGTCCGTCACGTCATCCCCCACGAAGAGGGCGCGGCGGCACCCCAGATGCTCCATTATGCGGAGCAGCGCCTCTCCCTTGTGAAGGGCACCCTGCGGCACCACGTTCTCCACGAACTTGCCGGAAATTCGCCGGGGCTCCGGATCGAGGCGGCTTACCGCCTCCACGATCTTCCGCTGCGCCAGCTCCCGGTCCGGCGCGTTCCGGTAGTGGAGCGACAGGGTAGCACCTTTGTCCTCCATAAAGATACCGGATCTGTCCAAGTCCGGCAAAAGAGCCTGCAACTGCGCTTTCCAACCGCGGCAGAGACGGACGAACTCCCGCTCCGTTGCTCCGGCGCCGGGAAGCCCCTCTGCGCCATGGTTTCCCACGAGAAAACGTGGAGGGAATCCCAGGTGCGCGAGAGCATCGGCACGGGCACGGCCGGTGATAACGGCTACGGGCGCCAACCGAACGAGGCGGAGCAGCCCGTTTTTTATCCCGGAGGATATCATGATCGCGGCAGGATCGGAAACTATGGGCGCCAGGGTGCCGTCCAGGTCGAACGCAAAGAGCGTTTCACCGTCGATGGCGCCCCGGAGTTCCGCTCGTCCGGCATCGCTGAACAGGTAGTTCATCGGCTCCGCGGCTGTCACGATTCGCCCCCGATCCGGGCGGCCAGCTTCTGCCGCTGACGAACCCGCGCGGCATCCAGCAGCATCCGGCCGGCCCAGCGATAGACGTTGAAGTCGCGCACCAGTGCCCGCATGCTCCGCATCCGCTCCTGCTGCTCGTAATCGGGCATGGTCAGTGCGCGGTAGAGGGCCTCGGCGGTCTGCTCCACATGGTATGGGTTGACTATCAGCGCCTCGTGCAGCTCATGGGCCGCGCCGGTGAACTGGCTCAGCACCAGCGCACCACGCTCGTCATCCCGGGCAGCTACGTACTCCTTGGCCACCAGGTTCATGCCGTCATGGAGGCTGGTGACCATGCAGACATCGGCGGCACGGTAGTAGCGGTTCACCTCCTCGGGTTCGTGGTGCTGGGCCTTGAGGATGATTGCCGGGCGCCCGTCACGGGCAAAGCGGTCATTGATCCGCTCGGACATGCCATGGACGCGGGCCTCGAAGGCCCGGTACTCCTCCAGGGCCGAGCGGGTGGGTGCGGCAATCTGCACGAAGGTGAAGCGCCCCGCCAGCTCCGGATGCAGTTCGAGCATCCGCTCCACCGCGGCGAACCGCTCCAGTATCCCCTTGGTGTAGTCCATCCGGTCAACCCCCACCCCGAGCAACTGCTCCGGCGGAAGCCCGAGCCCCTGAAGTATTTCGGCACGGGTCGTTGCCACGGGTGGGAGCGCCCCCTCCCAGGGTGGAGGCCACTGGATGGAGATGGGATAACTCTCCACCATGGTCAGGTGACCGCGGCGGGAGATGGTGGACGATTCGTGCTCGATGCGGGTCTCCAGATACCGGTCGACCGTTTCCAGGAAATTCTTGCAGTGGTACGGCGTGTGGAAGCCGAGGATGGTGCTGCCCAGCATCCCCTTGAGCAGCTCTTCCCGCCAGGGGCAGATGCCGAAAGACTCGGGATTGGGCCAGGGAATGTGCCAGAAGGTAATAATTGTGGCCTTGGGAAGCGCCTTGCGGATCATTCCCGGCAAAAGGGCAAAGTGGTAATCCTGCACCAGTACCACCGGATCGTCATTATCAGCTTCCGCAACCACCGCATCGGCGAAGCGCTGGTTGATTTTCACGTACTGCTCCCAGTCGCTGGTGCGGAAAACTGGGCGCACGTGGGCAATGTGGCACAGGGGCCAGAGCCCTTCGTTGGCAAATCCGTAGTAATACCCTTGTTCCTCGTCTTTGGTGAGCCATATCCGCCGCAAATTGTATTCGGGCTTCTGGGGCGGTACCCGGACGCGGTCGTGCCTGTCCACGGTCTCGCGGTCCGCGGAGCCGCTGCCGTGGGCGATCCAGGTACCGGAGCAGGCCCGCATGACGGGCTCGACTGCCGTAACCAGGCCGCTGGCGGGGCGGTTGACCTCGATGTGATCGTCCTTTTTGATATGAAGATAGGGCTCGCGATTGGAAACCACCAGAATCTTCTCTCCCACCAACTGCTTGTGCAGCAGCGTCCTCAAGGATTCGGGGCTCCAGGTTATGGTGGCATCATCGGCAAAGCGGCGTTCGGCATCAAGGGTGCGCAGGAGCGCCCGCAGATCCCCCACAAGTGGCTGGAGCTCGGAATTTTGCACCTTCTGCGGCGTGAATGGGCGCAGAATCCCCTCTCCCCGAAGCATGGCCCGTACCCCCTCCATCCAGCCGCGCCAGCTCAGGTGGGCAACGAACACGGTAATCAGGGAAACCACGATGCCGAGCACCACGAAAAAGGTGAGGACGTACTTCCGGGTATCGGCGCTGCGGCGCTCCACGAAGCTCATGTCGTGGACGAGGATCAGTGAGCCACCTTCCCCCCCGTCTTCAACCATCGGATGAACGGAAACATGGACCGATCCCTGGGGGAGATGAAGGAGCGTCCCCTCATCCTTATTCTTATCCTTAAGAGCTATTGCCGAACAATCAAGGGATTTGGGAAAGGCGGGAGTACGGTAACGCAGGACACCGCCTGCGTCGCAGTAGCCCAGGGCAAGGAGGCGTTCATCCTGGGTTGCCCGGAGCAGCAGGGCGTTGATCCTGGAACGGTTTCCCTCCGGCAGGAGCTGGGCAAGGGGTTCGTGCAGGGTGCGTCCGATGAGTTGCGAACGGATATCAATATCCCTTACAAACCAGCGCAGGGTGAGGTTGTCCACCAGCGGCACCACACCATAGGCAAGAATGCCAAGGGCAATAACAAGAGGGACGACAAAGCGCAGAGAAAGACGAAGTGATCGGAATTGAACCATTAAACCTCCTTTGGATGAGTATTTAAATCTTCCTCTTTACCCCCATGATTTTACCGGCGGCAACGGCGATAACCGCCAACGAAATGCTCAGAATGGCGCCCATGCGGGCTTCATCCTGTAGCTGAGGGTCCGTGAAAGCTTCGCCGGCGATGAAGAGAGACACGGTAAAGCCGATGCCGGCAATGATGCCCACCAGCAGCAGATGCCCATAATCCATCCCCTCAGGCAGCTTGAGGCGTAACTGTTGCCCCCCCCAGGCGAACAGGAAGATGCCGAGTGTCTTGCCGAACAGAAGGGAGCCGAAAACAAGCCATGTTGCCGTGCCGAAAGATGAAAACTCCACGCCGGCGTTGGCGAGGCCGAAAAAGAAAAGGCCGAAATCCACGACCACCTTCCATTCATGCTCAAAGGCGGCCAGAGTCGAGGCATCGCGGGGGTCCTCCTCGAAAAGATGCCTTGTTTCCCGCAGCGGGTGGGGAAGAAACGGCACAATGAAAACAAGGGAAAGCGCGGGATGGAGACCGGCGTTGTAGAGACCGGCCCAACTGGCGCCGCCACCCGCAATGAGATAGGGCCAGTAGTTTCTGATTCGGGAGCGCCGCAGCACCCAGGCAATCCCCATACCCACCGCCACGAGGGTGAGCCAGGCAGGCTCCAGGGGGTGGCTGGGGTCAGGATAAAAAAAGGCTATTATGGCAAGGCCCACCGCATCATCCGCTATGGCCAGCAGCAACAGGAACGAGACGGCCGGGTGATTGGCGCCGAAGACAATCCGCGCCACAAGCCATGAAATGGCAATATCGGTGGCAGTCGGTATCCCCCATCCGCTCACTAAATTGGCTGAGCCAAAAACCTGATTCAGCAGCAGATAAACCGCGACCGGACCTGTAATGCCGCCGACCGTGGCCAACAACGGGCCGGCAGCCTTGCCGATGGGGTGAAAATCACCTCCGGGCATGCAGCTTTCCGTGATTTCCGCCGCCGCGATGGCAAAGAAAAAGACCATGAAGATATCGTTGGTAATAAAGTGGAAATTCAGGGGGCCAAGGAGTTGCTTGTAATTGAATTCATGGTAGGTTTCGGGCCACAGGTTCGCCCAGAAAAGCGCAACTATGACGCCCGCAACAAGCGGTATCGAAAATTCCCGCAACATATTCAACTGCTTGTTCATAACAAAATCCTTATTTCCTCAACACTTTGAGTATGATATTCCCACGCCGGCCGACACTGCCGGAGGAAACGACCACCTTTATGTCTCCGGGAGCAATGCCGAACCGCTCAGCCAGATACCCGCGAAGTACCGCGGCGTTGCGCTTCTCCTCCCTGCCGGCAACGCCGATGCTATAGGTAAAAGAAGCAGGGCCGCCGGGAAGTTTCTCAATAGCCCCCAATACTTTGACGCTTTCGGATGAGAGTGATTCCCCCGCCATTGAAAGCGAAGGGAGAAAAGGCAGCAGGGTAACCGACAAGTCAACGGGAGTTTTAAGTTCTCGCTCAGCAAGACGCCGGAGCATTTCATGCTCGTCGGTAGACAGGGGATAATCACGGCGGAGTGAGATCATGAGGCCTACAGGTCCGGAAGATTCCGTCAATCGCAGGGTCAGAGCATCCGGGCCAAACGGAGCGACAACCGGTTCCAGTTCATAGCGGAGTTCCTTGAGCAACGCGGAGGAGCCAGACTCCACCAGCGCAATGGTTGGCGACTCTTCCCGCTGGACCGGCACGGGAACATCGCTCACCGGGAACAAAGGGCGCGGTTTCGGCTCCACCCCTCCAGCCGTAACGAGAACCTGCTCCAGCTTCAGTTTAACCGGCCTTCCAAGAGCAGTTGCCAACTCATTTTCCACTTTCTTTGCGGCCAGGTCCTCATAGAGGTTCACCGTATTGATCGACGCATTTATGCTGATTTCGCCGTTTCGTTCCACCTTGCTGAATCCCGTCAAGTGGGAAAGGTCCTGGTGATTCAGATGACTTTTCAGGATCCTCTCCACACGGCTGTTAAGCTTAACCTTACGCAGGTCCGTCACCAGGGTATAGACAAGTGGAACGGAGATCAGGGCGAGCACCGTCCCTAGAATTATGAGACGTTTGCGGGCCGGGACCTTCTCCTCCGCAACCATGGCGCTGTGGAAATTGAACAGATAAAAGACCAGATCGGCGGTAAGGACGATGGCCACGAAGTTGGTGAAAAAGAGGAGGAAGCCGCCGAGACCCAAGACGGGACGGCCACTCCCCAGGCCGAATCCGACCACCGACAGGGGAGGAATAACCGCCGTAGCCACCGCCACTCCGGTAGCGGTAATCAAATAATTTATCCTTGTGCAGAGGGCAACGGCACCGGCTGTGCCGGCAAGCATAGCGACAAAGAGATCGTAGATATTGGGGCGAACACGGGCAAGAATCTCGGATGTCGGCTCATTGAGAGGCGAGATGAACGCAACGAGCGTTGTCACCACAATGGTGAGAACAACACTCACGGCAATGGACCTCATCCCCTTCCGTGCAAGGGCCAAGTCACCGATGGTGAATGCGAGGCCTAAGGAGATAATCGGTCCCATGAGGGGAGAGATGAGCATGGCCCCGATAACCACCGCGACGCTATTGGTCAGAAGTCCCAGAAGCGCAATGACCCCTGCCAGCAGGAGCATCGCCAAATAGCTCCCGGAGAGCTCGACGTTCGCCACCGCGTTTCGGATGATCCCCCGATGGTCGATATCTGCGGTATGCTCGGCTATATACTCGCGGAGCCGTTTTATTTTGTAGCGTAAATAGGGATTAAACACAGACTCCTCACGGTGCGGTGCCTGCGGCACTCGAATCTGATTATCTTAAACAGTAACAGATTAGCCCATCTCCACAACCCGACCAACATGAGTATTCACAATGCCGAGCCAGCCAGAAGAAGGGGTCGTTGGTTATAGAAATTATAGTGGAACTTATCCCTCACTTCCTCTCACGTTGTCCCATCCGATTCAGCTTCGGGCAGGTATATGGCGGCAAGGTTGCCGTCCATCTTTCTTTTGACGTCCCTGAACCGCGCCATCCTTTCACCCGAGAGTGGGTTCACCCTTGGTATCTTTGCCAGAACCGGATTGACGGGATTGCCATGAACTCTTATCTCGAAGTGAAGATGTGGTCCGGTGGATATTCCCGTGGAACCGACGTAACCTATCGCCTGTCCCTGCACAACCTTCGCATGGCGCCTGATTCCCTTTCCGATCCTTGAAAGATGACCATAATAAGTGCTGTAACCGTTCCGGTGCCTGACGATTATCAGGTTGCCGTATCCCCCTTTTCGGCCGGCAAAACTTACGGTACCCGAACCGACAGCCGAAACGGGAGTGCCTGCCGGCGCAGCGTAATCAATGCCGTTATGGGGCCGGTGTATTCTCAGCACGGGATTCAATCGCCTCGAAGAATAGCCTGAGCTTATGCGTCTGAAACTGAGGGGTGCCTTGAGAAAAGCCTTTTTCAATGGCCGCCCGCTACCGTCGTAATAGCAGGCCTTCCCCCCGGACTCGAACCTGTAAGCGCTGAGAGTCTTGCCGTTGGTGCCGATATATTCTGCGCAGAGAATCTTGCCATATTTCTTGAATTCACCTTTACGGTAGTCCTTCTCGACGACTATTTTAAAAAGATCGCCTTCCCTCAAATCGCTGGCAAAGTCCAAATCCCACGCGAATATGTCGGACAGATCGAGGGCAAGCGACAGTTTTTCACGATCCGAAGGGAGCGACGAAACCAGATTGTCTCTTATGCTTATACCGATGTGAGCTATCTTTTTGTCGTATCTGATCTTTTTCTTTTCTGCTTCGAATCCCCCGTCGCCTCGGACAGCCTCCATTCTGAAGTCATCATCCATCCAATAAGTAAAAGCGCAGACCCTGTTATCATCGTCCACCTTTATCTCGTAGCGATGATCCGTGATAACGTCGGACAGCGGGTGCACCGATGCGGAGGCTTCACTGATTTGAAAAAGATCAGACAAGCTCAGACCATAATTTTTGAATATGACAAAAAGGTTCTCACCCTCCTTGATGCGCCCATCTATCACATTCGGTAATTTCTTCTTCTGCTGAAGAACCTCACTGTCAGTGTTCCTTTCAGAGACAGGCTCCCTTGTCATCAGGGTGACAGCAACAAGTGCAATGGTCACCCCACATAATAAAAATAAAAATAATCTCTTCATCAAATATGTCCTCTTCATAACACTGTCTGTACCGTTGGTTCACCCATAACAAATCAAAGCAGATTCACCTCATATTCGCCCCCTCCTGTCGAACCCGACGTGCAGGTTGGCTTTGGAGACACTTACGCAAGTGTCTGGGGAGTCTATAAGGGAAAATGGGCATTGCGGGATAAACAAGGCCAATACGGTAAAGATCGGCTTCAGCGCCAACCGCCTGAAATTATCCGTGCAATGGGGGTAAGTGCTGACAGTTTGACAAACTTCAGAGCTACTGACCGCTTACGTACCTGGAATGCTGGGTTTTTGTCGGAGATGCTTACAAAAGAAGTGGGGCTAGCGGGGTGGAGAGACGTCAAAGCCCCAATGCGCGAGCTTTTCCGCGAAATAAGGCCTTGAATGTATTTTGATCGTTTTCCAATCTTTCATAGCTTATAAAACTCGAAGGTGACCGTCTTGAGTAATCAGTTTTCATGGCTAAACCGCTATCTTCCCGGCACTTACAGCCTTCAGCCCCCACTGACCGACACCTTTACTCGGATGGGTTACCCTACGTTACAAACCTTCCATTGTCAAGGCCGGAGGGGAGCCTGTCAGCCATAAACCCCCGACAGCAGCGGATTCAAGCTGAACATCTCGGCACGGATACCGGCATTTTTTTGCACGCTGGTCAATTCCCTGTTAATCTTTTACCTCAACCGGCACAACCGGAGAGCCTTCGGCCCATTTCCGGCCCCCCCGCCGATAACAAGGAGGTTCAATGAAACTTGCACTTTCCCTTGCCATAGTCCTTACCGCCCTGGTGGTAACCTTCTCCGTGCAGAATTCGCAATCGGTCCATGTGCAGTTCCTTGGCTGGTACTTCGAAGGGGCTCTTGTGGTCGTGTTGCTCATGACCTTCGCTGTCGGCGCGCTCACCATGTACCTGGCCTCCCTCCCCCGGCGTTTTGCCCGCAGGCGCGAACTTGCAGACCTTCGGCGTCAGATGGATGAGTACAACCTTAAGATCGGCCGTCTGCAATCGGATATCACCGGGGAGGGAGTAACGGAGAAATAATGAAATCCCCTTTACGATCCAGAAAGGCTGCCGGAGAAATGGAGATTTCCCCGCCAACCGGAAGGGTTGAGAAATGACCGAATGGCACCTGGACATCGGGGCGAAGCCGGTTGCCGAAGGAGTACGCTTCAGGGTTTGGGCACCGCTAGTCACTTCCATGGCTGTTGTCCGCTGCGGTGACGGAGAGGAGGAATCATTCCCCCTCTCCCGTGCCGGCGAGTACTTCCAGGGAACCATCACTGGCATGGCCGCCGGAGACCGCTACTGGTACCTGGTGGACGGCACGCTGCGGCGTCCAGACCCGGCTTCACGATGCCAACCCGATGGGGTACACGGCCCCTCGCAGGTGGTTGATCCAAACTTTGCCTGGAGTGATGGCGGATGGCAGGGGGTGAAGCTGGAGAATCTCATTACCTGTGAGCTCCATGTGGGGACCTTCACCCCGGCGGGAACCTTTCAAGGGGTCATGGAACGGCTCGACTACCTGTGCGAGCTGGGAGTAACCGCCCTGGAGCTGATGCCGGCGGTGGAGTTCCCCGGCCGGCGCAACTGGGGGTATGACGGAGTATTCCCCTTTGCACCGCACCATGCCTATGGAGGCGCAGCCGGGCTCAAGGCTCTGGTGGATGCCTGCCACTGCCACGGGCTGGCCGTGATTCTCGACGTGGTTTACAACCATCTGGGCCCCGAGGGAAACTACCTTCACTCCTTTGCTCCTTACTTTACCAACCGCTACTGCACTCCGTGGGGCGATGCAGTCAACTTCGACGGCCCCCTCAGCGACGGGGTGCGCCACTACATGATCGCCAATGCCCTCCACTGGGTAAGCGAATACCACATGGACGGCCTGCGCATTGACGCCATCCACGGCATATACGATTTCAGCGCCCGCCACATCCTGCGGGACATCACCCAGGCAGTCAACTCCCTGGCGCGGCGTCTCGAAAGAAATGTGCACGTTATTGCTGAAAGCGAACTGAACGACGTGCGGACCATCATGCCGACGGAATCGGGGGGGCACGGCCTCCACGCCCAGTGGTGCGACGATTTCCATCATGGGCTCATGACGTACCTGACGGGGGAGCGTTGCGGGTATTTCGTTGATTTCGGCACCTTTCGCCAACTGGAGAAGGCCTTCCGGGAAGGTTTCGTATACTCGGGTGGCTACTCCCGTCATCGCCGGCGCCGCCACGGAAGTTCTTCGGCTGACCTCCCTCCCCACCGGCTGGTGGTTTTCTCCCAGAACCACGATCAGGTGGGGAATCGCGCACTGGGGGACCGCCCATCCTCCCGCCTTTCCATGGAGCAGCGCAAGCTGGCTGCCGCAGCAGTGATCCTTTCCCCCTACCTCCCGCTCATCTTCATGGGGGAGGAATACGGCGAAACGGCTCCCTTCCCCTACTTCACCAGCCACAGCGACCCGGAACTGGCAGCGGCAGTGCGGCAGGGAAGGTGCGACGAATTCGCCCACTTTGAAGTACATGGTGAAGTTCCCGACCCCCAGGCGGAAGAAACCTTTATCTCCGCAGGAATAGACCAGGAACTCCGCCGCCATGGAGAACACCGGTTCATCTACGCCTTTTACCGGAAATTGATCCGGCTGCGCCGGGAGCTCCCGCAGCTGCACGCCCCCGAAAGGGAGAGCATTGAGGTTGCCGGGCTTGAAGCGGATGAAGTCATTGCCCTCTGCTATCGCCACGGGGAGAAAGAACTCATCGCTCTCTTCGCATTCGGCTGCACGCCCCGATCCATCCGTCTCCCCTTCCGTCACGGCGACTGCGTCCGGCTCCTGGACTCTGCAGAAAAAGAATGGGGGGGCACCGGGAGCGCCTCTCCAGGACATATCCACTCAGGAGACGATGGTCCGGACCTCACCCTGATGCCATTCAGCGTAACGCTTTACGGCAGAGGATGACCGTCAGGGCCTTCGGTTGGAGTGCTCCATGAATCAAACAGCCCTGGCCAAAGCCAGAATACCGGCAGCAACTTACCGGCTGCAATTAAATGCAGGATTCCGTTTCCAGGACGCGGAGCGAATCGTTCCCTATCTTGCGGCCCTGGGGGTGAGCGACGTCTACGTATCCCCCTTCTTCAAGGCACGGACCGGCAGCATGCACGGCTACGACATCGTCGACCACAACCAGCTGAATCCGGAACTCGGCAGCAAGGAGGATTTCGACTCCTACTGCGAAAGCCTGGGGCGCCACGGCATGGGACAAATCCTGGACTTTGTCCCGAACCACATGTGCATCGAGGGGGGAGAAAACCGTCGCTGGCTCGACCTTTTGGAAAACGGCCCCAGCTCCATCCATGGAAATTTTTTCGACGTGGACTGGTCGCCGGTCAAAAAAGAACTGACCGACAAGGTTCTCATCCCGGTTCTCGGTGATCAATACGGAACTGTTCTCGATAACGGCGAGCTCGTTCTTTCCTTCGAGGACGGAGCATTCTTCATAAGTTATTACGAGCACCGCTTCCCCATCATTCCCAAGTCATACTGCCCCGTTCTCACCCTCCGCCTTTCCGAGCTGGAGCGGCTCCTGCACCAGAATAACGAGGGGTATCAGGAACTTTTGAGCATCGTTACGGCCATCTCCCACCTCCCCTTCTACACCGAGCGCGACCCGGAATTGGTACAGGAGCGTTACCGGGAAAAGGAGGTCATCAAACGGCGGCTCTGGAACCTGTGCCGCGAAAACTGGGGCATCAAGGAGTTCATTGATGAAAACGTCAGGATATTTAACGGCGAAAAGGGGAATCCCCACAGTTTCGACCTGCTGGACGGGCTGCTGCGAAACCAGATCTACCGCCTTGCCCACTGGCGGACCGCCACCGACGAAATCAACTATCGCCGATTTTTCGATATCAATGAACTGGGCGCCATACGGATGGAGAACCAGCAAGTCTTTGAGGAGACTCACCAACTGCTTCTGGAACTGGTCCGCGAAGGCAAGGTAACCGGACTTCGCATCGATCACGCCGATGGGCTCTACGACCCCACAGACTATTTCAGGCGGCTCCAGCGGGCCTGTTTCCTCCAGACCGGCCTTGCATTGCTGACCGTCGCCACCGGCGAACAGGAAGCCCCGGATGAGGAAAAGGGACTAACCGAGAGAATTCTCGAAATGTATAACGAGATGGTGTCGGTCTCTTCACAGGCAAAGCCTTTCTATATCATTGGCGAAAAAATCCTCGCCAAAAACGAGCAGCTTCCCGAAGATTGGCAGGTCTACGGCACCACGGGATACGAATTCGCCAACGCAGTGACCGGCTTAATGGTGGACACCCGCAACGGCCGGGAGTTTGACGCCATCTACTCACGGTTTATCCAGGACAAGCCCAACTTCGCCGAAATCGTCTACCGGAAGAAGATGCAGATCATGAAGTTCTCCATGGGGGGAGAGATCAACACCCTGGGGCATTACCTCAATGCCCTCTCCGAAAGCAACCGCCACACCCGAGACTTCACCATGGGGAGTCTGGTTAAGGCCCTGATGGAGGTAATCGCCCATTTTCCCGTCTACCGGACCTATACGGCAACACGCAAGGTTGCCGACCGGGACCGGCAGTACATCGAATATGCCGTATCAAAGGCAAAACGACGCAATCCGGCCATGAGCGAATCAATCTTCACCTTCATCGAGGATGTGCTTCTGCTCCGCTTTTACGACAGCACATCGGGAAGAGAGCAGGAGCAATGGCTCGATTTTGTAATGAGATTCCAGCAGCTTACCGGGCCGGTGATGGCAATGGGGTTGGAGGACACCGCCTTCTACGTATACAATCGGCTGGTGTCGCTCAACGAGGTGGGAGGAACTCCGGAGCGCTTCGGCATCACTATTGAGGCATTCCATGGGCAGAGCATCGAGCGGGCCAGGAGCAACCCGGCGACAATGCTGACCACCTCAACCCACGACACCAAACGGAGCGAGGATGTCCGCGCCCGGATCTGTGTCCTCTCGGAGGACCCCGCATCCTGGCAAAACTGCCTGAGACGCTGGAGCCGCATTAACCGTCCCCGGAAAGTTATTGTCCATGGCGTCAGGGTGCCGGACCGCAATGAAGAGTACCTGCTCTACCAGACCATTATCGGCGTCTGGCCGGCACAGGACGAAATGGGCGGAGTGCAGCGGCCTTTGGTGGAAAGGCTGAAGGAATACATGCTCAAGGCGATGAGGGAGGCAAAGGTCAACACGAGCTGGATCAACCCTGATTATCTCCATGAAGAAGCGGCGCTCCACTTCGTTGAAACAATCCTGCGGGACGTGCCGGCCAACGGTTTCCTCGCAGACCTGCGCCGGAGCATTCCCGGCATAATCCGCTGCGGCATGCTGAACTCTCTCTCCCACACCCTGCTCAAGGCAGCCTCGCCGGGGATTCCCGACTTCTATCAAGGGACGGAACTCTGGGACTTCAGTCTCGTTGATCCCGACAATCGGCGCACAGTGGACTTCGAGATTCGAGCAGCCATGCTGAAGGAACTGCAAGCGGCGGAACTGGAGCGGGGACCAAGGGCCCTGGCCAGGGAACTCCTGGAAACCATAAATGACGGCAAAGGGAAGCTCTTCCTGGTCTGGAAGCTTCTCTCCCATCGTCGGGCACACCGCACGGTTTTCGAATTCGGCAAATACCTTCCCCTTGAAGTTCAAGGCGAACAGGGCGACAACGTCTGTGCCTTTGAGCGATACCATGACGGAAAAACGCTCATTGCCGTTGCCCCGCGCTTTTTTACGCGGTTGGGCACCCAAGCCGGGCGTCTCCCCCTCGGTGCGGACGTCTGGAAGGATACCAGGCTTGTCATTCCTTTCGAGAGCGCCGGCCGCATCTACCGCAATGTTATCACCGGCGAACGGCTCGCAACTTCACTGTGGGAGGGGCAGACGTCATTTCCCCTCGCCGCGGTACTTGCAGATTTTCCCGTCGCTCTCCTGGAGACGGTTGAAGAAGAGTAAGAAAAGGAGATAACCATGCCTCGCAGAGCACCGTTTTTGGACGAAAATCCCCACTGGTACCGCGACGCCGTAGTCTACCAGCTCCACGTGAAGGCCTTTGCGGATTCAGACGGCGACGGGATGGGGGACTTCCGCGGTCTCATGGAAAGGCTCGACTATCTCCAGTCCCTGGGGATAAATGCCATCTGGATTCTCCCCTTCTACCCGTCACCCCTCCGTGACGACGGCTACGACATCGCCGACTACTACAGCGTGCACCCCAGCTACAATTCGCTGCGGGAGTTTCGAGAGTTTCTCCGTGCGGCGCACGCCCGCCGCATAAGAGTTATCACCGAACTGGTCCTGAACCACACTTCCGACCAGCATCCCTGGTTCCAGCGGGCGCGGCGAGCCAAACCGGGGTCGGCGCACCGCGATTACTACGTCTGGAGCGATACCCCTGAACGGTACCGGGAGACCCGCATCATCTTTCAGGACTTCGAGACATCCAACTGGAGCTGGGACCCGGTGGCCAAGGCCTACTACTGGCACCGTTTCTACGCTCACCAGCCGGACCTCAATTACGACAACCCCAAGGTCCAGGCGGAAATGTTCCGCGTAATCGATTACTGGCTCCGGATGGGGGTGGACGGCGTGCGGCTGGATGCGGTTCCCTATCTCTTCGAGCGCGAGGGGACCAACTGCGAGAATCTTCCCGAAACCCACGACTTCCTGAAAAAGCTCCGGGCCCACGTGGACGCTTCGTTTCCCGGCCGGATGCTCCTGGGTGAAGCCAACCAGTGGCCAGAGGACGCCATCGCCTACTTCGGGGAAGGGGACGAATGCAATATGCTCTTCCACTTTCCCCTCATGCCCCGCATGTACATGGCAATCGAGATGGAAGACCGCTTTCCGGTGGTGGATATCATCGACCAGACCCCTTCCATACCCGAAGGATGCCAATGGGCCATCTTCCTGCGCAACCACGATGAACTGACCCTGGAAATGGTAACCGACGAAGAGCGTGACTATATGTACCGGGTCTATGCCGCCGACCCGAAGGCGCGAATCAATCTGGGAATCCGGCGCCGCCTCGCGCCGCTGCTGGGACGGGACCGGCGGAAAATCGAACTTATGAACGCCCTGCTCTTCTCGCTCCCCGGCACCCCAATAATTTACTACGGCGACGAGATCGGCATGGGTGACAACTACTATCTGGGGGACCGCAACGGTGTCCGCACCCCCATGCAGTGGAGCCCCGACCGCAACGCCGGTTTCTCCTCCGCCAACCCCCAGCGGCTGTTCCTGCCGGTCATCATCGACCCCGAATACCACTACGAAGCGGTGAACGTGGATATCCAGGAGCGCAACCCCACGTCGCTGCTCTGGTGGATGCGGCGCATCATCGCCGTGCGGCGGCGCTTCAGGGCTTTCAGCTGCGGAAGCCTCGAAATGCTCTACCCGGCCAACCACAAAGTTCTCGCCTTTCTCCGGCGCCTCGACGACGAAGTGATTCTCGTGGTGGCTAACCTCTCCCGCTTCGCCCAGGCCGCAAGCCTCGACCTGAAGGAGTTCGCCGGGATCCCTCCCGAAGATCTCTTCAGCCGCAACCGTTTCCCGGTAATCCGGGAGTCCCCCTACCCCCTGACCCTGGGACCCCACGATCATTTCTGGTTCATCCTGCGTCGCAAGGAGCCGCCGGTCGCGGCCGAAGGGGAACTGCCGCACATCAGACTCCACAGCGGTCTCCCCTGGTGGGAAAGCCTCCAACACGCCCGGGGTGACGCCCATCTGGAGCGGGTAGCAACCGGATACCTCAACCGCAGCGGCTGGTTCCAGGGCAAGGGTCGAGCAATCATCGGCTACGCATTGCGGGATACCGTGCTCCTGCGCCGGGATGAAAAGGTTTTTCCCATCTTTTTTCTGGAGGTCCGCTACCAGGAAGGCACGCCGGAAACCTACATGATTCCGGTTGCGCTGCTCACGGGAGCCGGAGCGAAAAGGGTCACCACCGAATCACCCCGAGCGGCCGTGGCAACTCTTTGCATAGGTAATGAGGAGGGCATCCTCTGCGACGCGGTCTACGACCGGGAATTCAGGGAGGTTCTCCTTCTCCTTGCCCTAGGCCGGCGCCGGCTTCACGGCAAAAAAGACAGTATCGTTGCCCCCGTTCATAAAGGAGGAGGACGCACCGATGACACGGAAGAGCTAGAGCACCTCCTCTCCGAGATCCCCAAGGCAGAGCAGAGCAACAGCATCATCATCTACGGGGACCGCCATGTCCTCAAGCTCTACCGCAAGGTTGAACAGGGCCTCAACTCTGAAGTTGAAACTGCTCGCTTCCTTACGGCGAATTCCCGATACCCCAACGCTGCCCCGTTCAAGGGAAGCCTGGAACTGCGGCGCCGCGGCGCCGACCCATGCACTATTGCCCTTCTCCAGGGCTACATCCCCAACCAGGGCGACGGGTGGCGACTCGCGCTGCACCTGCTGGAGCAATACTTCGACCGAATACTTTCACGCCGCAACGAACTCCCCCCGCCGCCCGAACAATTCCCGCACTTCATCGACGGCAGCGCCTGCGCTGTTCCGGAACCGATTGCCGATCTCATCGGAGGCTTCTATCTGGAAATGGCGGGGCTTCTCGGCACAAGGGCCGCAGAGCTCCATCTTGCCCTGGCATCGGGAGGGAACGACCCGGCATGGCGGCCGGAAGAGTACTCGACCCTCTACCAGCGCTCCGTCTACCAGTCCATGCGCAACCAGGCCCGCCGCAGCCTCCAGCTTCTGGCCCAGTGCAGGAAGGAACTGCCGACCGAAGACCTGCAAGCCGCCGACCGCGTGCTGGCCGCCGAGAAGGAGATTCTCTCCATACTGCGCCTCATCGTCGGACGGCGGATAGAAGCCATGAAAATCCGCATCCACGGCAATCTCACCCTGGGCAAGGTGTTATTCACCGGCAAGGATTTCATGATCATCGACTTTGAGGGAGAGCCCGACGGGACGCTTGGTGAACGCCGCATCAAGCGCTCGCCGCTGAGGGACGTTGCAGGGATGATCCGCTCCTTCCACAATGCGACTCTCACCGCCCTTGCCCGTCACGGTGCCGCCCACCCCGGGGACATTCCCCTTATGGAGCCATGGGCCAATGCCTGTTACCACCACGTGAGCTGCCGTTATCTTGCAGGGTATCTGGACCGGATGGGCACGAGCCCTCTCGTCCCGGCAAACCGCAACGATCTGGAAACCCTTCTCCGTTCGTTTCTTCTGGACAAGGCCCTCCACGAACTGGGGCACACCCTCGTCCATCGTCCCGGGCGGGCCTCGCTCCCCCTGCGGGGGGTCGAAACGATGTTGGAGGAGTACCGGGGAAATTAGTTATGCAAACCGCGTCACCGTGGTATATAGTATCCCCTCTCCTGCCCAGCAGGTTGCCGAGCTATGCGCTACGAACCGAACCGAAAATCACCTCTATGGACCACGCCACTGGTCCTTATCCATGACCTCCACCTGCTTCGCCGGTTTGTCCGGATTCGGCGGTGGATTTTCTCTCTTCTTGCCCGGCTGCGAATCAGCGAGAACACGCTCATGGCGATCCTTGCCGTGGGAATCGGGCTCCTGGCGGGTTTCTGCAACTACGCCTTCCGTTCCGGGATCGACTTTTTCCACCGGATCATCATCGAGTACGGCTCCCGGATAACCGGCTACTCCCCCTATGTCTGGGACACAAGCCGCCTCTGGGCCATAGCCTTCCCGGTCATCGGCGCCCTCATGATGCTGCCCCTCTTCGTCAGGTACAAGGAGGACATGGCCTTCGGTTTTCCCAGATTCCTGGAGACTGTAAACCTGCGGGGGGGACGCCTGCCGCTCAGACACATGTTCACCAGGGGGATATCGTCGGCCCTCACCATCGGCTCGGGAGGTTCCGCAGGCCAGGAAGGTCCCATCGCCCAGATCGGCGGAACCGCCGGGTCAGTGATCGGGCACTTTTTGGGGATGTCGGAGCAACGGCTCAAAATTCTTATCGGCTGCGGAGTCTCCGGAGGGGTAGCGGCAACCTTCAACGCCCCCCTCGCCGGAGTTTTCTTCGCCCACGAGATTGTTCTCCTCTCATCCTTCGAGCTGTCGTCCTTCACCGGCATCGTCATCTCCTCGGGCATGGCCACCGTTGTCTCGCGGGCCATGTACGGGGACATTCCGGCCTTTGACGTTCCTGCCTACCAGCTCGTCAATCCAGTCGAACTAATTTTGTATGCCCTGCTCGGCATCCTGTGCGGCTGCCTCGCCGCGCTCTTCATAACCGGCTACGGGAAAACCAGGAATTTTTTCGGCAATCTTAACATCCCTCCCCTCTGGAAGCCCCTGATCGGCGGATTTCTTGCCGGCTGCGTGGCAGTGCTGCTCCCCCAGGTACAGGGGAACGGCTACGAGTTCATCGAAATGGCACTGGGCAACGACCTGGGATGGCAGCTCGTCACGCTCCTCATTGTGGGGAAAATAGCCGCCACCTGTTTCACTCTCGGTTCTGGATTGCCGGGGGGGACCTTTGCCCCGTCGCTCTTCATCGGATCGGTCACCGGCATGAGTTTCGGTTTCCTGGCAAACATGCTTTTCCCTCTGCAAACCGCAACGCCGGGAGCTTACGCACTGGTGGGGATGGGAGCTTTTCTGGCATCGGTAACCCACGCGCCGATGACGGGGATATTTCTCCTTTTCGAGATGACCGGCTCCTACAAGGTCATTGTCCCCATCATGCTCGCCTGCGCCATCGGCACCGCAGTGGCCCGGCACTTCCGCAGGGAATCCCTGGATACCGCCGACCTTGCGGACAAGGGGATCGACCTGCACACAGGAAGGGAGCAGACGGTACTGGAATCCATCAGGGTCAGGGGAGTCATGGTGCGGGACCCGGAGATTTACCCCGAAACCATGACCATCCGGCAGTTCATGGCCCGCACCCACTCATCACGCCAGGTAACTTTCCCCATCGTCACCGGGGAAGGAGAGCTATGCGGCGTTGTGGCGATCCAGGACTTCCTCGGAGTCGCGTTCGATCCGGAGCTTCTTGACCGGGTCACCCTGGGGGAGATGGTCACCGGCGAGATGCAGACCATAACCAGTGACGATTCCCTGGCTGAAGCTCTGCAAATCATAGACTGCACAACGCTTGATGAATTGCCGGTTGTGGAGCCCGACAAAAAAAAGCGGGTTGTCGGCATCCTGACCCGCCGCGCCATCACCACCGCCTACAACAGGGCGATAATGGCGCAGTCACTCAGGAGCTGAAACCCGCTTTGAAATGAATTAATTGGTGGATTGCGCAGCGGAACAGCTGGCTGGAATCTGCTCTTACTCGCCGGGTGGCGGTTCAACAGCCGCCTCGCAGCGTTGGTAATCGTCATCGAAACGGACGATGTCATCTTCTCCCAGATATTCGCCGCTCTGAACCTCGATGATGACGAGGGGTATCTTGCCGGGATTCTCCAGCCGGTGGCTCTTGCCGATGGAAATGAAGGTGGACTCGTTGACGTTGACCATGTACTCGTCTTCGCCGCAGGTGACCTTGGCGGTGCCCGAGACGACTATCCAGTGCTCGCTCCGGTGATGGTGCATCTGAAGTGAAAGCCTCTGTCCCGGATTCACCTCGATCCTCTTGATCTTGTAGCTCTTGTTCTCCTCAAGGACGGTATATGTGCCCCAGGGGCGCTCGCCGCGTTCCATCTCCATTGCTTCTTGCTCCTTTCAGGACTGTCCGGCCCCGGGCCGTTTCTCCATATACGATTTGAGCGCCTCGCGCCACTCTTCGAGTTCGAGCCCCGCATCCTGGGTCAGCTGCCCGCAGTCGAGAACCGAAAAGAGGGGACGCCGGGCCGGGCGATTGAGCTCGGCGGTAGTCTGGGGCCTGACGGTCATCGCCACCCCAGCTTCGTCAAAAATAGCTCTTGCGAACTCGAACCAGGAGCAGGTACCCCGATTGGCGGCATGATAGGTACCGCGACAGTCATGGTCGATCAGTTCGCTGATGGCCAGCGAGAGGTCCACCGTCCAGGTGGGGGAGCCGATCTGGTCATCCACCACGGCGATCTCATTCCTCTCCCCGGCAAGGCGCAGCATGGTTTCCACGAAGTTTTTGCCGCCATGACCGTAAAGCCACTGGGTCCGCACTATGAGATGTTTGGGGTTCTTCCGCGCCATCTCCTCCCCCAGGAGCTTCGACTTCCCGTAGACGCTCAGGGGATTCACCTCGTCATCCTCCAGATAGGGAGTCCCCTTGGTGCCGTCGAAAACGTAATCGGTGCTCACCTGCACAAGCAGCGCGCCGATCTCGCGGGTCGCTGCCGCCAGATGCCCGACAGCCTCGCCGTTCACCCGCATCGCAAGCTCTGGGTTGCTTTCGCAGCCATCCACATCGGTATATGCCGCGCAGTTCACCACGACCCGCGGCTTGAGGGTCAGAAGCAGTCGGCGCACCGATTCCGGCGAAGTGATATCGACCTCTTCGATATCCACTCCCCGCACATCCCCCGGCAGCACCCGCATGAGGTCCTGGCCAAGCATCCCTTTCGCCCCGATAACCAGCAGCATCACGCCCCTCCGTACTGTTTCTCGTAGTAGTCGCGATAGGCCCCGGACGTGACTTCTTCAACCCAGGCGCTGTTGGCGAGGTACCAGTCGACGGTTTCGGCGATGCCTCGCTCGAAGGTGTAGGAAGGCTCCCAGCCCAGCTCCCGCTTGATCTTTGCGGCGCTGATGGCGTAACGGCGGTCGTGCCCCAGGCGGTCCTTCACAAAGGTAATGAGCCCGCGGCTCTCCCCCTTCGCCCGTCCCAGCCGCTCATCCAGCAGATCGCAGAGGAGCTGCACTATGTCGATATTGAACCACTCGTTGTTGCCGCCGACGTTGAAAACCTCGCCCGGCTTCCCCCCCTTGAGGACCGTCTCGATAGCCGTGGAATGGTCCTTCACGTGGAGCCAGTCCCGGACGTTCCTGCCGTCACCGTAGACGGGCAGAGGCTTTTTGTTCACGATATTGTGAATCATGAGCGGTATGAGCTTCTCGGGGAACTGGTAGGGACCGTAGTTGTTGGAACAGCGCGTGATGAAAGCAGGAAATCCGTAGGTTTCAAAGTAGGCCCGCACGATGAGGTCGGACCCCGCCTTGCTGGCCGAATAGGGGGAATTGGCGGCCAGGGGAGTTTCTTCAGTGAAGTAGCCGGTTTCGCCGAGGGTGCCGTAGACCTCGTCGGTGGAGACGTGGAGGAACCGGAACCGCTCCACGGCCTTCGCTTCCCAATGCTTGCGGCTCTCCTCCAGCAGCACCTGGGTGCCGAGAACGTTGGTGCGGACGAAGATCTCGGGGCCGGTGATGGAGCGGTCCACGTGGGATTCGGCGGCAAAGTGTACAACCGCTTCAATGCGCTCCGCGGCCAGGAGCCCGCTGACCAGCTCGGCATCGCAGATATCCCCCCTGACAAAACGGTAGTCGGGGTTTTTCTCCACGCCAACGAGGTTTTTCAGGTTGCCCGCGTAGGTGAGTAGGTCCAGGTTGACCACCCTGCAACCGGGATTTGCCGCCATAAAGTGATTGATGAAATTGGAGCCGATAAACCCGGCTCCGCCGGTGACAAGAACGGACCGCGGAATGAATGTCTCAGCCATGAAGATCTCCGTTTCTGGATATGCTGCGTCCCCTAGAACACCCTGACCGTCCCCAGTGCCCCTAACCCCGACAGGGAAAAGTTGACGAAAAATTCCTTGGTATCGTTGCGATCCCGGTATGTGACGATGACGCTCCAGCACTGGTGCCGGTATTCGAGCGCGTATAACGACTCGAGGAAACTCTTTCTATCAAAGGAATAGCGGGCGGCATAGTTGGCATAAATGGGTTTGAACAGGGAGACGGAAGCCCTCCCCTCCAGATAGTCCACCTCATCCCGGGCATAGCGATAGGTAACTCCAGCGGCATTGCCGCTCTCGTCCTTTGCATCGGCCGATACCGCGGCGGTGGAAACGTTGGCGTCGTAGACGTTGAAGCGGCTGTCGAGGGCAAGGGAAACCTGTTTGATCGGATTGGTCCTGGCCTCCAGCATCACATCCGAGAAGGGCCGTTTTTCATCCACCAGGGTCAGCAGATCGCGGCGGGTGCCGCTGAAATCGTACCCCTGGGAAAGCCTCAGGTAGAGGAGTTCCCGGTACTCCGGATCTCCGCCTCCGGTAGTGGAGAACTTTCCGGTGAGATAGTTGGACAGGGAGTAGACGACCCGGTTCTCATGGACGAGCCGGTCACCATAGTCAAAGAATGGCAGCTCCTCCTGGGACCGGTTCTGCACGAAGCTGTAGCGCAACTCCGGAATCATGACGTGGCGGACCTTGGAGAGGCTGCCGGGTCCCATATCGTAAACCCGTGCCATGGTTGACGAAACCGCCCCCCCCGCAGTAACGAGCCCCACGCCATCAAGTCCGTCGGCCTCGGGAAGATTGTTGCCGTCATTCTCCGGAACGTCATAGGCGTTGTAGAACCTCATCCGGTATCCCGCCCAGGCCGAGGTCTCAACAGCCCCAAATGGTTTCGAGTAAGCGGTCAATACCGGATGGAGGTCGAGGCGCTGCCCCTTGATCCCCTCCCGGCGATAGAAGTTGGTCAGACTCGACTCGTGGGAGATAAAGAAAGGAGAGTCCCACAGCCGCTCCCTGACACCGGTCAGGCTGATGGCGGGGAGTTTCTGGAGAGTCTTGCGGTTATCGGTCACATCTTCCCGCAGGTCCTCCATGTAACGGAATTCACCCACGAGCACCTGCCGGCGGAAGCGCTTGGTGACCGAGATGGTCGAATCGAGCTGGTTGCGGTTGTAAACCCCTGTCTGTTCGGCAAAATCCCGATAGAAATCCCTATCGGTGGTAAGGTTGATATCCGACTTGATGTTAAAGGTGTCGGAGATTATTTCCTGATGCTTCTGGCTCATATCGCCGCGGAATCGCTTCTGCTCGGTATCATAGATGCCGTAGCCCCGGAACTCTCCTTCGCTTCCCCGCTTGCGGATATAACGGTAGTCGAGGCCGAAACCCACACCCCGTTTGGATTGGATGTCGAGGTTGAATGTGGAATCCTGGCTGGGATCAATGGCCCAGTAATAGGCCATGTTGAAGGTGAAACCCTTTTTGCTGGTATTGCCGGTGCGGGGGACAAGAAAACCGGACTGCCGCTCGGTCTTGACCGGAAAGATTATATAGGGGAGATAGAATACCGGTACGTCGCCAAGGTAAAGCAAGGCATGTTTCCCGGTTGCGTACTCGCCAAGGGTAACATTTACATCCGAGGCGGAAAACTTCCAGCTGGGGCTTTCCGCATCGCAGGTGGTGAAAGTCCCGTCCTCAAGCCGGTAGCTGTCCGGACCCAGCTTGAACATCCGCGCGGCGCGCACATGGAAGTTCCCATCCTTGATGAAGGCGTTTCCCTGTTCCACCTCGCCGGTCTCATCCTCATAGTTGATCCTAAGCCGGTCCGCACTCAGCTTGTCGCCGTTGCTCATGAGGGTAACGTTCCCCATGGCTTCTGCTTCATTCCGGTCCGGGAAGAGCAGTGCCCTGTCGGACAAAAGTGTCATCCCCCGCCCACTGATCCGGACGTTGCCGGTGGCCTCGATGCGGTCCTGGGCGGCCTCGTGGGTAAGGGTATCGGCTTCCACATGCACCGGCCCGCCGGTGTCGGGCTGGGCAAGGGCCGCGACCGGAAGGGAAAGGATGAATGCGGATAAGGACAGGAGTTGTCTGAATGACCAAGAATTTCCCATGGCTGTCTGTATATTTATCCTCTAAAAGGTTCGAAATGCCGGTCAAGTAAAAGGGACCTGGCCTCACCAACAACATAAAGAGAGCCGCAGACAAGAATCAGATCGTCAGCTTCGGCACGGCTCCGGGCAATGGCAAGGCCGTCGGACACCGAACCTCCGTCATCGGAGGGAATGCCCTGTCCGCGGCAATAGGCGGCAAGATCCGCCGAAGGGCGTCCCCGTTCAACCGCGGGAGTAACCGCAATCAGCTCATGGGCCAGCGGCAGGATGGGCGCGAGAATACCTTCCGCATCCTTGTCCCCCATGACCCCGGCAACCACGATAAGCCGCCGGCGCGGCACATCGCCCAGGGATTCGGCCAGGGCATTGGCCCCCGCCGGATTGTGCGCACCATCGAGGAGAACGGCGGGAGGACCGGCAAAAAGTTCCATCCTGCCCGGCCAGCGGGCATTGGCGATGCCGGTGCGGAGCACTTCATCCGAAAGCGTCTGGCCATCGGCAGCGAGAAGCTCGGCAGCGGCAAGGGCAGTTGCGGCGTTTACCGCCTGATAGCGCCCGCCGATTCCCGGCACAAGGCCGGTCAGGCTTCGCTCTATGCCATGGTAGGACAGGCCGTCCACCTTCCAGCCGGCACTGAAGTCCGTCCCGAAACGGATCAGGGAGCAGTCAAGATCGCGGCACCGCTCCTGAATAGCCAGGAGCGCCTCCTGGGGCTGGGCCGAAAGCACCACCGGCCTCCCCTGCTTGATGATGCCGGCCTTTTCCCGGGCAATATCCGCCAGGGAATCTCCAAGCCACTCACAGTGGTCGATGGCTACGGGGGTGATGATTGAGAGGGTGCCGCCGGCAATGCTGGTGGCATCGGAGCCGCCCCCCATCCCTGCTTCCAGGATGGCAATATCCATATGCTCCTCGGCAAAATAGAGGAGCGCCATGGCGGTCACAACTTCAAAAAAAGTGGTACCGTCCGGGGCGGCTGCCAGGACCTGCCCGGCAAGACGGCAGACCGCATCAGCGGCAATCTCGGTACCGTCAATGCAGATCCGTTCGGTAAATCGGGAGAGATGGGGGGAGGTAAAGAGACCGGTCCGGCGCCCGCTCTTTGTCATGATGGACGCCAGAAACGCCGCAGTGGAACCCTTGCCGTTGGTCCCGGCCACATGAACTGACCTCAACCGCTCATGGGGGTTACCAAGACGCTCAAGGAGGGTCTTAACCCGCGCCAGCCCCGGTTTTATACCGAAGCGGCGCAGGCCATAGATATATGCAAGGGTTTCTTCGTAGGTCATGACAGGGCGGGATTATACGGGAACGGTAGAGGAAAATCCACCGCTTTGACCTGCCCTTCGGACTCAGCCGCGATAGAGCATTGAAAGGATCCTGGCCAACTGGGCCTTCATGTCCTTGCGCTCGACAATCAGGTCCACCATGCCGTGGTCAAGAAGATACTCGGCCCGCTGGAACCCTTCGGGGAGCTTCTGACGGATGGTCTGCTCGATGACCCTTGGGCCGGCAAAGCCGATGAGCGCCTTGGGCTCGGCCATATTGACGTCGCCCAGCATGGAGAAGCTGGCGGTGACGCCCCCGGTGGTGGGATCGGTGAGGATAGAGATGTAGGGAAGCCCCAAGTCCTTAAGCTTTGCCAGGGCAGCGGAGGTTTTTGCCATCTGCATGAGCGACAGGATGCTTTCCTGCATCCGTGCGCCGCCCGAGGCGGAGATGATGATGACGGGAGTACGTTTTTCGATCCCACGCTCTATGGCACGGGTAATCTTTTCACCCACCACGCTCCCCATGCTCCCCCCCATGAATGAGAAGTCGAAAACAGCAAGCTGGACAGGGATGGTATCGATGGCTCCCTCGCCGCAGATGACCGCGTCCCTTGAGCCACCCTTGGCCACCGCCTGCTGGATACGGTCCTGGTAGCTCTTGGAGTCTTTGAAGCTGAGCACGTCCACCGATGTCATTCCGGCATCGAACTCCTGAAAGCTCCCCGGATCCATGAGCAGATCGATCCGCTGCCTGGCTGAAATACGGTAGTGATGTCCACACTGGGGGCAGACATTGATATTCTTCTCAAGATCCTTCGTAAGAAGGTTTGCCTTGCAGCCTGCGCACTTGGTCAGAAGCCCTTCGGGAATTTTGACTTTCTTGTCGGACGCACTGGGCGCCTTGTCGCGTTTGAACCACGCCATGTTTTCTCTCCATGGGGACAAACATAATCCCACTATTTTAGTCAGAATAAATTATTTGGTACCAGAAGACAGCAGCCAAGTCAATTACGCAACAGGAGGCTACCGTTCAACACCCTGTTTCAGCGAAGAAACAAATGTTGTTATCGCTTTTTTGAGATCCTCTCCGCGATGCTGCTCGAAGAGCTTTACGATGGCACTCCCTACAACGACGCCATCTGCCGAAGCAGCCACGTTTGCCGCCTGGTCGGGACTTGAAATACCGAAACCCACCGCCACGGGGATCGACGTTTTTTCCTTAATGGCAGCGACATTGCCGGCCACCGTCGTCTCTACACCGCTCCTGGCCCCGGTGACTCCGGTAACCGAGACATAGTAGATGAATCCCCTGGCGCAACGAACCACCGTGCGTATCCGTGACTCGTCGGATGTGGGTGTGAGGAGAAAGATTACATCCAGCCCGTGCCGGTCGGCGCAAGCCTTGAACTCACCCGCCTCCTCGGGGGGGAGATCCACCAGCAGGACTCCATCAACCCCGGCGGCGGCTGCATCGGCGGCAAAACGGTCAAGTCCGTACATCAGAATCGGATTGTAGTATCCCATAAGGACAATGGGCACCTGGGTACGGGCACGAACCGATTTTACCGTAGCTAAAATATTCGGCAACGTCGTGCCGGCGGCCAAGGCGCGCTCGGAGGAAAGCTGAATAGTGGGGCCGTCAGCCATCGGATCGGAAAAAGGAACGCCGAGCTCGATGATATCCGAACCGCTCTCGGCAAGAAGCGGGATCAGTTCCCCGGTTACGGCAAGATCCGGGTCCCCGGCCGTAATAAAAGTAACGAGCGCTTTTTTCCCATTGCTCTTCAGCTCGTCAAATACGTGGGCGATTCTGCTCATAGGAAACCTTTCGGGGGTGGTGACTGGTTTGGTTTCACAATCACTATTTTTCAATCTTGAAGCTTTGCATCTCTCCCTGGAGCACCTCAAGCTGGCGTGAGAGGCGGGATACCGAGTCTTCCATCATCTTGGCGGCACCAAGGTTGGTTTCCGTGGACTCCTGGATATTTTCCACGGCACAGATAATCTGTTCGCTGCCGCGGGTCTGCTCGTCGCAGGCCCTCTTGATCTGACGGATCATTGTGGTGATGTTCTCCGTGGAACTGGCAATAAAGTTCCCAACTTTTGCCTGTTCCTTTGTGGAGACCCTCACTTGAGACGTGAGCCCTTTCATCCGTTCAGCGGCAACCATGATCATGTCGCTTCCCTTGGTCTGTTCACGGGTAGCGCTGGCAATCTGGCCGATCATGTCGGAAACCTGCTCCATGGCTTCACGGATCATCTGGCTCCCCTTGGCCTGCTCCATGGTGGCACGGGCAATACTCTCCACCTGGCCGGTGGTTTCCTGAACCCCGACAACGATCTTGGAAAGGGCCTCCCCGGAGCGCTGCGACAGCGCCTCGCCGTCGAAGATGCTCTTCTCGGCCACCTCGATGGCTTCCACTGCCCGCGTGGTCTCGTCCTGCACCCCCTTGATCAGCTGGGCAATTTCACGGGTGGAGCTGGAAGTCCTCTCGGCCAGCTCTTTGATCTCGTCGGCCACCACGGCAAATCCCTTGCCGTGCTCCCCGGCCTGAGCAGCGATGATTGCGGCATTCAGCGCCAGGAGGTTGGTTTGCTCGGCAACTTCGTCGATAACCGACAGAATGGCGCCGATATCGTTTACCCGTACGGAAAGCGTCTCGATAACCTCGGAAGTGATCTTTGACGAACGCTTGATCTCGTTGATGCCGGCGATGGTTGCCTCCACCGAAGCCTGCCCGATCTCGGCGTCACGGCGCACCTCTTCGGAAATGGTCGCCGACTCCATGGCGTTTTTCTCCACCTGCTTGATGGAGCTGTCCATCTCCGCCACCGACGACGCGGTAGTGGAGGATACCTCCATAAGGTTCACGACGCTGCTGCTGATCTGTTTTATGGAAGCCACCATCTCCACGACGGACGAACTGACCTCATCAACGGACTGGGAAAGGGACTCCGCGTTAAGGGCCACCTCTTCGATGCTTGCCGCCATCTCCAGAACGGAAGACGAAGTCTCGGCAGCGGAAAGAGAAAGGCTGTCCACCCCCAGGGAAACCTCTTTGATGGATGCGTTGATTTGCGTAACGGCCGAAGACGTCTGGGCAACACCGTCCGACTGGACTTCGGCCGCAGAAAGGACCCGTCGCGACGCATCGAAGAGGTTGGCGGATATCTGTCCCACCTCGATGATGGAGCGGCTCACCTTCTTAACCAGCTCGCCCAGGGTTTCAAGCATTGTGTTGAAATCCTTGCCGAGCAGCCCCAGCTCATCTCCGGACGTAATGGGCACCCGACAGGAGAGATCACCCCCTGCCCCCCCCTTGACGGCGCCGACCATCTGGTCGACCCGGCGGATTATGTTCCGGGTAGCAACAATGCCGAAGGCAAGGGCAAGGCCGGCGGCGATGAATATGACGACAACAAATGTCACGCTTATGGATGCCTTGACACGGCCCGTTTCCTTCCCGACATCCTGCATCAACTGCTTGACTGTCTCAAGGAGGTCGTCAATGTCCCGGGTCACAAACTCGCTTGCGCCGGACAGTTCCGAAATCATGCGGGATTCGTCAATCGTTGATTGAGCCCTGCTGCCATCAACTACACCCGTCTTGTATGCAATAATCTTCTCGGCAATCTTCTCGTATTCAGCCCAGGTCTCCAAGAGAGCCTCGGCATGGGACTCCATGACGCTGTCCGTGAGCGCCGGCTGCAATCCCAGCGCGCTATCCCCCTTCAGCAGCCCCTTACTGTAGCGGCGGATGAGGTCGCGGCTCCGGTAATAGGAATCGACATGCTCCTTCACCCCCTTGGCATCAGCATGGCTCAGCATTGTTTCGAGAAGATCCGCTCTGGCTGTCTGCTCGGCCGCCTGTAGCTGAAGGGCCACCTTCTGCTGGTCATAGCGGTTCTGCAAAACGGTCCCGACACGGCTTGAAACCGTGCCGATGCTCCGGATTCCGAAAAATCCGGTAACGGCAACAATGATTGCCATGATGACAAAGGAGCCTATGAGCCGTACGCCAAGTTTCATATCATTGAGCATGGAAGCACCCTGAACACGAAAATGTATTTGAATTTAATCCGTTACGGTATAACAGCCAAGGCTTGATTTTTCAAGCGAAAAGAGGCTCTCTGCACGGTTTTTCACCCCCTCGGCCTACCCTTCGGTCCGCTTGGTTTCAAGCTCTTCCCAACGGCTGAGAAGGACCTCCAAATTTTCCCCCAACTGGGCAAATTCAGAGGAAAGAGCGGCAATCCCCCCCGGAGCCCCGGCATAGGCCGCCGGGTCCGCAAGGGCCGCTTCCACCTCAGCCATGCGCAGCTCCAGGCGCGCTATCTCCTGCTCCACCCGCTCAAGCTCCTGCCGCTCGGCAAAGGTGAGCCCGCGCTTGCGGGGCCGCTCGCGGACCGGAGCAGGAGGAACAACGCCCCTGCCGTCCGCCCCCCCCTTGCTTTCCGCCTTGAGCGCCTGTGCCCTGAGCTCCCGATAAAAGGTATAGTTACCCTCGTGAAAGACAACTTTTCCTTCCCCTTCGAAGGCAAGAATGCCCGTTGCCACCTTGTCGAGAAAGAAGCGGTCGTGAGTCACCATTAGAACACAACCCTTGAAGCGGGTTAGCGCATCATCAAGAAGCTGAAGGGTGGGAATATCGAGATCGTTGGTGGGCTCGTCCAGGATGAGGAGGTTGGCGTCGGCCAGCATGAGCCGGGCAAGGATGATACGGCTCTTCTCGCCGCCGGAAAGGGTGTCGATCCGCCGCATCCGGTCGGACGGGGGAAAGAGGAACTCCTCCAGATACCCGATTTTATGGCGACGCTCCCCCCCCACCGTCACGTAATCGCCCTCTCCGAGGAAGTCGTAGAGGGTTTCCTGCGGATCGAGGATCTCGCGGTTCTGGTCGAAGTAAGCGATGCGGGTCTTGTTGCCGACCACCACATTGCCGTCATCGGGCAACTCCTCGCCCATAATCATCCGCATCAAGGTAGTCTTGCCGCAGCCGTTGGGACCGATAATCCCGACGCGGTCGCCGCGCTTCATGAGGAACGTCAGGCCATCCACCAGCAGTTGCCCACCCAGGGACTTTCGCACCTCGTGGAGCTCCAGGATGGTTCCCCCCAGAGTATCGCCGGGCTTAAAGGCAATCGTCGTCTCACGGGTGGCCTCCACATGGGAGCGGGCCTCCAGGTCGTGATACCGGTCGATGCGGGCCTTTTGCTTCGTTGTCCGGGCCTTGGCGCCCCGCCGCATCCAGGCGGTCTCGTTCCGCAGCAGGTTCAGGAGCCGCTCATGCCCGCGGGCCTCCTGGGTCAGCCGCTCTTCCCTCTGCACAAGATAGCTGGAGTAGCCGCCGCTGTACGCCGTCATCCACCCCCGCTCCAGATCCAGCATCCTGCTCACCACCTGATCGAGCACGTAGCGGTCATGGGTAATGAGGAGCACCGCACCGGGGTAGGCGATGAGATGTTCCTGAAGCCACTGGACCGTATCGGCATCCAGGTGGTTGGTGGGCTCATCCAGGAGAAGCAGGTCCGGGGCCTGGAGGAGCAGCCGTCCCAGGGCCACCCGCCGTTTGGTACCGCCGGAAAGCTCTCCGATGCGCCGGCTCCGATCCGGAATTCCCAGGTGGGTCATAATCACGCCAACCCGGTGGTCGGTGTTCCAGCCGCCATGGTGCTCAATCCAGGTGGCCAGTTCCCCCTGGCGCTCCAGCAGCCGCTCATGGTCCGGAGACGGGGATGCAAGCTGCGCGGCAACCTGCTCGTACTCGGTCATAACCCGGCGGATATCAACCAGCCCCCGCTCGATTTCCTCACCCACGGTCAGCGCATCGCCCAGCAGCGGCTCCTGGGGAAGATAGCCGATGGAAGCGCCGCGACGGGTCATGATGGTGCCGCCGTCCCGCTCCTCTATCCCCGCAAGAATCTGCATGAGAGTCGACTTGCCGCAGCCGTTGGCGCCGATGAGGCCAACTTTTTCATCTTCGCCGATGGCAAAGGCAACACCGTCGAGAATTGCGCGGGATCCGAAACTCTTTGAGAGCCCGGTTACGTCAATGACATTCATTGGCGGATACCATCCAGCAAGCCGCTAACACTTTTAAGGAGTGAAGACGTTCTATAGCGTTCAGGAACGGCAAAATAGCTTTCCTTGCTCACCGGGACCGTTGTGGTTCCCAGGGGGGTCTCCACCTCGAACCCCGCTGACAGGCGATAGGGGATCCGCTTCGGGTCGGGCTGACGCTTGAGTATTTCCCAGAGATCGCCGTAGGCGACTTTGAAGGGGAGCCGCACGTCGGTAGCCTTGTCCGCAGGAAATTCGATTCGCTCGCGTTTCCCACCCTTGGTAAGAGGAAGCGCCATGACGTTCAGATCATAGGTATAGCCCTGCAGAACCAGGGGAAATGAATTGGGGTTCGTAACCGTCAGCAGGAATTCAAGCTCCACCCCGCCGGCACCGACACCGACAACATTCAAGTCTTTCACCGCCACTTCCGGCTTGCTCACAAAAAGCGAACAGCCTGCACAGAAAATCATGCCTGCAACCAGCATAAACAGCTTCTTCATATAAATCCCCCCGCATTCTCGCAAACTGAAAAGGCACTCTACCACATTTGCATCCCCCCCGGAAGATTTCCGGCGGCCACCGGCAGGTTGCACCCAATAAAAAAGCGGGCTTCTCTCGAAACCCGCTTTCTCAGATTGCCACTATTTTTGCGCAGCAAGGCGCTATGAGGCAAAATCAAGTATGAACCGTGGTTCTTCTGCCATCAGCCTCAGGGGTGTCCGAAGCTCCCGGAGAAGTTCCTTTTTGTAGCGGCGCCGCTTAACCTCATAAGCATCGGCTTCCGGCCCGACGCCGCAGTACAGCTTTTTTGCCCTCGAAAGATTACCGCGCGCCATATCAAGTTTGGTGGCCAGCTCGAGAACGGCGGCCTCGGCACACTTTTCGTCATCGGTCATCTCGTGGGGGGTGAATCCGTGGCTCTCCGCCCGGTAGGGCATGAGTTGCCAGACACCGAGGGCACCCTTCGAAGAAACCGCTTTCGGATTGAATCCGATAGAGCCGGTTTCGGCCAAAGCGATTTCGGCAAGATCGAGGGGCATGAAATCGGTGCCGAGTGTTTTCAGGTAGCAGAGGGATGCAAGCCAGTGGGCACGCTCCTGGGTGGTTCGCCGGGCAAAGACCTTGGCAATGGCACGGGCCTGCCGCTGGCGCTCATCCAACTCAATACCCTGGTCCATGAGCCGCCGGACCTCCTGGTCAACCCCGGATTCATTGAGCACCACCGTAACGGGGTCCCGGCGTAATCCTGTCTGGTTGCAGGAAACTCCAACAAGCATCATGACTGCTGATAGAAAGATCATTTTTTTCATAGAGTTTTTTTTGTCGGTTTTAGAGGCTTTGCCGGACGGTCAACGGGTTCGGAACGGGACACGCGCAAAAAGCGCGGGACCGGCACCGGCGGATAACTCCTTTCTTTGATGTAGAGACAGCAGCAGTCTCCCGGTTGCGCAGCTGAGCCGCAATGGTCCGAAAAGCAAGAATCGCCAATTTTAATGAATCAATTCTCTGCAAAAAACGGCAAAAGGACCCTAAGCGGGTCCTTTCCCTATGCCCGTTCTATTTTACGGGCGGGTTGTGTTATACGATAGAACAGCCGGAGATGTCAAGCAATTTTTTAACATTCCCCTGTCTTTTCGATATGTTACGCGCAGATTTCTGGCAATATCCCCTTTTTTGCGCTTTATTGGAAACTTACCCCCATGACGTCCGCTACCGTGTGGATATCCTTGTCGCCACGGCCTGAAAGGCAGACCACTATCGTCTGCTCCTTGGGCAGCGTCGGAGCAAGCTTCACCACGTGGGCTATGGCATGGGACGACTCCAGCGCCGGCATGATCCCCTCCTCCCTCGTCAGGAGCGAGAACGCCGCCAGGGCCTCATCATCGGTAACCGAGACATACTCGGCACGTTTGGAGTCCTTCAGCCAGGCATGCTCGGGGCCGACACCGGGATAATCGAGCCCGGCGGAGACGGAGTGGGCATTGCTTATCTGCCCGAACTCATCCTGAAGAAGATAGGTCTTGTTGCCGTGGAGAACCCCCACCTTCCCGGCGCAAAGCGGCGCCGCATGGGCGCCGGAAGCGATGCCGTGCCCGGCCGCCTCCACGCCGATTATCCGCACCCCCTCATCCTTCAGGAACGGGTAAAAGAGCCCCAGGGCGTTGCTGCCGCCGCCAACGCAAGCCACAAGCACGTCGGGGAGCCGCCCTTCCACTTTCTTATGCTGGGCCTTGGCCTCCCGGCCGATTATCGCCTGAAAATCGCGCACCATGGCCGGATAGGGATGGGGCCCCGCCACGGTGCCGATCACATAAAACGTATTGTGGACATTGGTCACCCAGTTGCGCAGCGCCTCGTTCATGGCGTCCTTGAGGGTGGCGGTGCCGGCAGTCACCGGCGTAACCGTTGCCCCCAAAAGCTTCATCCGGAAGACGTTCAGGGCCTGGCGCCGGGTATCCTCCTCACCCATGAAGACCTCGCACTCCATGCCGAAAAGGGCCGCGATGGTGGCGGTGGCCACCCCATGCTGGCCGGCGCCGGTCTCGGCGATGACCCGCTTCTTCCCCATCCGCTTGGCCAGAAGCCCCTGGCCGATGGTATTGTTCACCTTGTGGGCGCCGGTATGGTTCAGGTCCTCGCGCTTGAGGTAGATCTTCGCGCCGCCCAGCTTCTTCGTGAGCTTCTCGGCATAGTAAAGGGGATTGGGGCGCCCCACGTACTGGCGGAGGTAGTAGTCGAACTCCTCCTTGAACTCGCGGTCGTGCTTGTAGTGGTTGTAGGCCTTCTCCAGCTCCAAAAGCGCCGGCATGAGCGTCTCCGGCACGTAGCGGCCGCCGAACTGGCCGAAATGGCCCTGTTTGTCGGGTAACTTCATATATCCTCCATCAATGGTATTCGAAATCCGTAGCACCGGCTTATAAGCGGAAAATGCGAGCCATCTATTGTCACACATCAGAGGTAGATACATCAAGGGGCATTAATCACCGTAAACCGGTTGTCAAAAATTCTGGTGGCCGCGCGCCTTCGGATACAGTCCGTCAGCAACCGGCTATCGGAAAACCTGCCCCCATAATTTTATTCAAACCTGCACCTACCCATGGGGGCAATATTTTACTACTTTATATTCAGAGTTGAGGTGCTGCCAACACACGATATTTCAAAAGCAAAGTTCGGACAAAAGCTTAATACCCTGCTCTATCTCAGCTGCCGTCATTCCGCCGAAACCGAGAAGAAGGCTTGTTGAGGCAGATCCGCCAGTGGCACAGATAGCGCTGAACGGAAACAGATTGATTTCCTTTTGCGCGGCAAGCCGAAGGATCTCAGCCTCGCCGGAATTCTTTCCGTGCAGCTGTAAAACCACATGGAGTCCGGCATCCTGACCGACGACGGTGGCCTTGTTGCCGAAATAACGCTCCACGGCCTGGAGCAAGGCATCATGCTTTTTCTTGTAAACAATGCGCATGCGCCTGACATGGCGCTCCCAGTATCCCTGCTCTATGAACCTTGCCATGGTTTTCTGTTCCAGCAGCGAGACGGTGGAAAAATAATCACCGTACAGAGCGCGGAATTGGGCGAGCAGTGAACGAGGCAGCACCATGTAGCTCAGGCGCAGGGCCGGGGAGAGGATTTTGGAGAACGTCCCCATGTAAATGATGTTCCCGTCGGGCCACAACCCCTGCATCGAGGGGATCGGTTTGCCGTGGTAGCGCAGTTCGCTGTCGTAATCGTCTTCGATGATCAGATTTCCGCCCGATTGTGCCCAGTCGATCAGGTTCAGCCGGTTGGCGATGGGGATCACGCAGCCCAGCGGCAGCTGGTGAGACGGGGTAACATAGGCAATGGTGCTGTCACTGGCTCTCAGCACTTCAAGGTCAATTCCGCTCGGCCCGACGGCAACCGGCACGATGCGGAACGAATGGTTCCGGAAAACCGCGCGGGGCAGGTGGTATCCGGGCTCCTCGACCGCTACCGACGAGTGGCTTTCTTTCAGCAGGTGAGCGACTATCTCCAGGCCCTGCTGCAGCCCGGAGCTGATAACTATCTGATCCGGCTCGCAGAGCACGCCGCGAGATCGCTCCAGGTACTCTCTGATGGTGATGCGTAACCCCCAATCCCCTTGGGGATCGCCGTAGTGGGCAAGCTCGCGGGAACTTCCGCGCAGGCACTCCAGAAAGCAGGCGCGCCACTGTGCCGTGGGAAAACTTGCCGGGTCGAGACGGGCAGGATGAAAATCATATATGTAGCTTGGAGAGGGGTGTGGGAGTCGGCTCTGTTTGGAAGGCTTATGGACCGGCGGGTGGGGCACGACCTCATGATCGAGCGCCGACACAAAATAGCCGCTACGCTGCCTGCTATAAATATACCCTTCAGCGTACAGCTCCTGGTAGGCTCCCTCCACCGTGTTGCGGCTGGTCGACAGTTCGGCGGCCAGATCCCTGACGGACGGGAGCTTGGCGTGGGCCGGCAGTTTTCCCGACAGCACCTGCTCCCTGATCTGCTTATAGAGCTGCTTGTATAAGGGGGTAATGTCGTTATTATTCAGGAAGAACATGAGAAGTTCCAATCACAGCACATGGCTGTACAACCGCTTGACTTAGAGGAGGAAGTACCGATGATTCCCGAAAAACTGCTCGAAATACTGAAACAGGACGGCATAGTCGCCATTGCCACATTGGGCCAGGAAGGGCCGCATCTGGTCAACACCTGGAACAGTTACATCCGCATATCCGCCGAAGGCCACTTGTTGATTCCTGCCGGGTATATGCATCGAACCGAAGCGAATGTTGCCTTCAACCCCGAGGTCCTGATTACCCTGGGGAGCAGCAAGGTGCAGGGATTGCACGGACCGGGCGCCGGGTTCCTGATCAAGGGAAAGGCGGCCTTCGTAACGTCCGGACCGGACTTCGAACTGCTGAAGTCGAAGTTCGACTGGTTGCGCGCCACCATGGCCGTTACGCCCGATTCGATAACGCAAACCTGGTAGCTAAAAAAAGGTGGAGAACAGGTGCTTATCCTTCCTTGTCAACTTGTTCTCCGTTTTTTCGCTCCAACGGTTGAGAGCTGACCGGCCGCCTTTGTTTCTGGGCCGGTCCTGCGCTTTGTTGCACCTTTATGTGATTTCGAAATGTCTGCAAAGTATGTTTGCCATAGCATTTTCTAACATAGTGACGCTATCATGTTCCTCTAATTTTGCATATGGTACGTACTGTCTTGTAATTTTGTTTTTCTTTGTGATCTTGTGAGCTATTTCATCTATACATTCAAATATAAAATCATAAAGTTTAAGATCTTTGGCATCATATTCAAAATCGAAACCTGGCATCATGTTTAGATACTTGTGATACTTAGTGAAATGCTGATAAACAGCATGATGCTCATTAAAACCAAATAAAGCTATTCGATAGCCTTTATCAAGTATTGATCCTAATTCCATTGCTGGTAGCGTTTTATAGTCATTAGGCCTAACGATGACATGATTGTTAACTCTTAAACTTTTTTCGTCGCTAACGCCTTTCATGATATTAATCTGCTGTTTGAGTTTTTTATTTGTTTCTCTAAGATCGTTCACTTCTTTACTTAAACGATCTTCACGCTCAGTTGAAGAAATACCGGATTTGCTCAATTTTTCTCGTAACTCTTTATTTTCATTTTTCAGTAATTTGAATTCAAGCTCAAATTCTTCCTTTTTAGTAAAATATATTCCAATTTTTACTGGTGAATTATCCAGATGTGGAATTATTTCAGTAAAGCTGCTGATTAAATGATCAACTTCTTTAGCTAATAATGGATGTGGATTGATTCCAAAGGATACTGGTGCCTTTTGTGCAATATGAACATCATTCTTACCGTCACCTACAAAAACCCAGTCTGTTTTTGCATTAAGCTGAAATCTTTTGAGTATTGATTCAATATGATCAAATTTATCTTTAAAATCACAGTTTTTGAGCCTATAGCCAGCTAATTTCCCATCATTCTCATCAAAAAAATATTCACAAGCTCCGTATCCGTAAAATATCCCAAGCTCCCTCATCGCCCTACCAATTAGTTCTTCAAAACCTCCTGAAACTAGAACTGGGATATACTTATTTCTGTCAAGAGATGAAAAAAATTCTATAACGCCTTCATTATATTCTGCCCCATTGACTAACGAAAAAAATTCATCTCTATGTAAGCCATATTTCTTGTGTATTTTTATGGTTGCCTCAACCCATTCTAGGTAATTTTTAGATCCTTGTTTGTGAAAGGTTTTTTCGCTCTCTCTTTCTTCATCTATCGCAGCCTCACCGAGGCATCTTGCAAGCGGTTGCCACATGGTTGAGGCATATTCTGTCCCATCAGTTTTATATTCCGCCTTGAAAATAGTCCCTTCTACATCACAGACCAGTAATTTCCTCATGGGTTCTCTCCTGTGTAGACAGAAAGGCGCACAGTCAAGAACCCTGTGCGCCTATGAATGGTTAGGTCGTCACTTACGCAACGAATGCAATATCTCCGCAATTTCCTTAACGATGGAGTTTTTATCTTTGCTCTGGAAGTAGAGCCTTATGGCTTCATATTCTGGTAACAGGTCAACCTGATGCCAACCTTTCCTTTGCTGTGCTCTGGATTCTTGCGTCACATATGGGTCAAACCGGTCACGCATGTTTTTTAATGTATTTGATTTTACGCCGGTTAATTTTTCAAGGTAGTTGAAGGCTTGGGTTTGATTAAACGATTTTTCAAGAATAGAATTCAAAATCGGATAGTCAAACCGCGACATTGCATAGACGATTTTCAATAAATCAGTTTTGTCATACTGAAGTTTGTCTCTCTGTGAAATAATTCGTTTTCCGTCGTCAGTGTCTTCAAGGCAAATACGCTCCACCTCTGAAATATTGTCCTTTACACGTTTCAGATACGGTGAGTTGACCTCGCCTTGAAATGCGTGATCTGCCAAATTCTTGAAGGAGTCCGCAACTAACTTCTGGATTTTCTGTAACGCGTCATTGTTCATGTAATACCTCCTGGAAATTTTCCCAGAAAATAACTCAAAGTTGACTTTAAGTCAAATATTTTCTCTCTGTGTTTTTATCGCCTTGTGGTTCAACGGCGCTGCGCTTGAACTGCCGGGCGGCCTTATCGCCCGGTCATGGTCTTAGCGCGTGTTAGCTCTCACCATCATGGGTTGACAGCTCATAATCATATTCTTAACGGCATTTCGAGTATGTTCCTCTTCGACTACACCATCTTTGAAGCCAATCAGATTCAGTGGGGGTTGGTTCTGCACTGCCTGAACCATCAGCTTTCCTAGAAGAGAGGCTGCTTTATCATTTTTCTGGAATCTGCCACGTAGACATCGCCTTATGCCTGACGCAAGAAGGTCAGCTACTTGAACTCCTACGCTTTCTTTGGAGTTAATAAACTTCATGTCAGCTCGTATGACCTTTTGTATGTTAATGCCAGAATTGGCATTTATTCCGTACACTTCGCTCAGATACTCGGGTGCTTCGCCATCTCTGTAAATAAAGTCGGCCATATAACTGTAATTGAATCCTCGAATCATTATTAATGGCTCGTCTATGGACATAGTTTGTAACAGCGCAGGAGTTATTCTTTCGAATGTTTCTTCAAATTCTGTTTTTGAAGTATTCTTCTGGTCAACTCTCCATCGGAACATGCTTAACGTCCGTGGAGTTCTCTGCACGAAAAAGGGGATCATCCGTGACACAGTATCGTTTATGAGATGCACTTGGCAGTAGAGCTGTGCATAAAGCTGCGGCGACAGGCTTGCCAATTGTTTCGAAAGGATTCGCAAGGCATCTCTGCCGCCTTCATATTTCATCTTGTCTATGCGAGCTAGAACAGCCTCTGCTTGCCGTTTTTGGTGTCTTTTCAATGTGTCCAAGTCATTGCAACCAGCATCAGTTGCCGTACAAAACAGTGCCCCCTCTAGGACCGCGATCTCCTGTAAGAATTGGAAGTAGTCTGACTCAACGATATCGTTAAGCTTAATTTCTGAGAAGTTATTGCCTCTGCATCTTCTTTTTAGCTTGTTTAGGACGGTTTTCAGCTTTCTGTCTGGCTCCGATGAAACGAAAGCAGCAACCGCATTCCAAGCTCCTCGCCTTGGAGCACTTACAAAAGAACCTGATTCGTCGATAAATATATTCATCTTTTGAGATAACGGCGTGAGGGCGCACCGGCGGAGCGAAGCGGAGACCGCGTGCCGCCACAGGTTGTACAATCCTCAGTTTATACCCTGTCCGGGAGTTCCCACCCTCTTGCCTTCTGAGCCAGAGCCAGAAAGGCTAGTAGGCGCATCGCGGCATGAGGTGACATTACGACCTTTACTGGATTACCGTCTTGTCCTTTCATAGAAATATCAAGGAATTCTTCAGAGCCAACAAATAGCCCCTCTACCTCCTCTATTTTCAGCAAAGACATATCGTGAGGAAGACAATTCAGGTATTCGGTTCCGCGATCTGGCAAGGAGCGTTCAGGTATTATCTGCTTCACTCTCAACTCATCTAGGTTTGGAATACCCTTAATCCTTTTTACATATTCAGGGTTCCAGTTGATTGGGCCTGACAACATATTTTCGATCGAAAAACCGGGACAGATTTACTTTACTCTAATAAGGACGTTTCTTTCCCTACCTTGACCAACAGGTCCAGCTCTGCACAACTGCATGAACACTTCATCGATCAGGGCAAAGCCTCGGCATACCATGAAAATTCGGAATCATAAATTTAATTTTCATGATAACCGACAAACAACGGGCATAAAAGAAAAGGGGGCGGAAATATTTCCGTCCCTTTTTCTTGCTTAATGGCCCAATACTCCCGGCGGAATTCCCGGAATTAAGCACCATGGTATTGGGTGGGCTGTGCTTAGTTGTATTGCGATTCAGTCAAAACCTGAAAAATGGTCGACCGCATGGTTGCCACGAGATTGCTGCCATTGACCGGGTCGTCATTAAGGTTTGTCGCCAGATTTTCATGCTGTGTGGTGGATTTATAGGGAATCACGAGTTTGCCGTATTCGTTGATCAGGCCAATGTCGCTCCAACTGGCCACAAGGATATTGCGATGATCCTGAGGGGCCGACAAATCGACCCCCTGACTGTAATCCTTAACCTGATTCTGTACGCCCAGACGCTTTAAGATGGTTGGCACAACATCCATATGACTGGTCCGCTTTGCAATGGTTCTGGCGGTGCTTCCCGGCACCCAGGCAATCATGGGCACCCGCACCTGCCAGTCAGTAAATGCTGAATTATGCCCCCAACGACCACGCTCCATGAACTCCTCGCCATGGTCGCCCGTGATGATGACCAGCGTATTGTTCAGGTCTCCGGATTTTTGCAGATACTCCACTATTCGTTGCAACTGAGAATCAATGCTATGCGCGGCATTCTCGTAACGTGCCTTCAAGCCTTGAATTTTGGGTACAAGGGCCTCCCGGGAAAGGCCTGCATAATCCAGCGTGGTGGCATAATTCGGGTTGATTACGGCTTTGTCCGGGAATGAATAGCGCGCATGGGTCGATTCATAAAACATGAATCCGAAATACGGCTTTGCAGGATCGCGATGCTTGATGCTGTCAATCAGGGCGGAGGTGTTGGCTTCATCACGCATCCAGGGTTCGCCGTTATTGTTCTCAATAAGTTTTTCTTTGGGGATTTGACGGAAAATGGTCAGGTCAAACTCAGGATAGGTGAATTTCGCACTCGTATAGATAAAATATTGGTAGTTATAGTCCTTGAGTACATCAAAAAACACCGGTCCCTTCCGGTTGCGCAGGAACGTATCCCAATTATTGCCGGAAATACCGTAAAACAGCGCAAAAAGACCTTGCCGGGTGCCATTCCCCCCGGAATAATGCGCCGTGTAGTTCCACGCCCGTTTGGCAAATCGGGACATGTTCGGCATGACCTCAGGGTTCAACAGGTCCCAGCGGAGTGATTCCGAAACGAGGACCAGAACGTTAAACGGCCTGTCGATTTTCGACAGCACCAGTGGCTGTCTCGGGTACTTGAGCTGCTTCTGGTTCTGCCTCATCTGTATGGCAGAAGATTTTTTGACCTCTATCCCAAGCCGGTTCAAGACAGAATTCATTTTTGTCGGCTGATACAAAGGCAAGGCATTGCCGCGCGCGAGAACCGGCTCATAGAGTTCTGCCCGACTGTATCCGTAGACGCCCCGTTCCGTCACAGTGGCCACTAAGAACAAAAGGATAACCCATACGGCGGGGATGCGGACATGGAGCAATTTGAGCGACAGGAGCAGACCTGCAAGATGGACAGCTGCCAAGGCCGTCAAGTAGCCGACAACAACCGTGGGATTGGTTTGATCCGCCCCCAGAGACTCTATCCCGCCACGGCTCGTCAGCAGGTTCCATACGAAGCCATTAATGTGGAACCCATACAGGTCAAACAGCTTGCCGTCGAAAAACACAAACAAATGGCAGAGAACCGAAAGCGCAACAGATAAGCCAACAGCTGCAGCGCGCCATTTCCTGAGCAGCAAATAGACAATGATAGCCGGGAGTTGATACATAAGGCCATAGGTGGCCACTACCAGCAGAGTATGAAATTGATCCCGCAAGGTATCGTTGGGAATACCGTGAAGAAAACCGGTGCAGAGGAATATGCTGAACAGCCAGGTGCAGATGAAATAGACTGTCATATTTATCTTCATCGCTGTCTTATTGCGGTTACTCATTCTGTACGCCCAATGGTAGAATTTTTTAATTTTTCAGCTTCTTGCAGAGTCGTTTCCCTTTTCTTGCCAACCGCAGCAATTCTTTATTCAGTAACATAAGCAACATTGCTCAAATATGACAACGAGATGACCATTTTGTCATAATGGAGAAAACGGATCAGAAAACTGGTTCAGCTCATTGGTAGGGATAATTTGAGATAAATTGGGGGGGATGAATCAATGCAAAATAATTCCGCAATGCCGGGACAATAACCGGCATTGCGGTAAATATTCAACTAAGTCCCATTCAAAGCGTCTTCCAGCAACTATTAAACCAGCGCTCGAGGATACCCCCTTATTGCCTTCGCAAAAGCGGTCAAAATACCAGATGATCCAAATGGCCAGCGGATGAGACTTTGTGACACCTTTCAGGTCAGGCAATGCCGTTTCAAAGCTGCGCCGCCTTTGGAAAGAGGATGTTGTTCTCCAGGTGCACATGCTTATGGAGATCATCCTCGAACTCCGCCAGTTTCCGGTAGGTGAGCATGAAGGTGTTGCAGACGTCATCCGGTATCCTGAAATCGTTGGCAAGTCGTCGTATCTCATGGATGGCGTCACCGACCTCTTCATGCTCACGATGGAGCCTTATCAAAGAATATTTGATTGTTTCCCGGTCCCCGGCATCAGGCTGGTTTCCACTGATTTTAGCGGCCTCGGCCCGTTTGAGTGCCGGGAAGAAGACTTCTTCCTCTTCCTTGAGGTGGGCGACCAAGTCGGTGGCGATCTTTTCGAATATGGCCGCAATCCGAATCACCTCCGGATGGCGTTCCCCATGAACCGAAGCGATTTTCCGGGCATAGGCGACGATCTGATCGTCATTCTCCTTGAGATACACATGGTGGGTATTGACGATGTAATCGGCCAGAAACGAAAGCGTCCAGGATGAGTAGTTCTGACTCCGGTCAACCGGCTCATGCTGCAGCGACGCCAGTTCTTCCGTCAGCACCACAAGCTCTATTCCTGCTGTTTTGCATGCCTCGGCGATTTGGATTTTGCCGCCACAACAGAAGTCAATCCCATGTTTTTCAAAAATTCCGGCGGTTCGATAATCGGCAGCCACAATGTCACCGATGGTCGTTTCGCCCGTAATAGAGTTTCCCATCTCTACCTCCCACTTTCAGTCATGTTTAGTATGATTCATGCTTCCTGTCCTTCGGCTGTTTCCGGACCGGCCTTTGGGAAGAGCAGATCGACCACGGTAAGTACTACGCCGGCGAAGAAGAACACTCCCAGAACCAGCGTGACCGCCATCCAGAGATGCATGTATGACTGGGCGGTCATGTACCCCATGCCGAGAACCCGTTCAAGATAGCTTTGCAGTACTCCGGCGATGCCGAAGGTGAGCCCCATCAGCATCATGGCGCTGCACATGGTCCAGAACCCCAGTTTGGCGCGAGTCGGCTTGTAGACCTTGATTCCCCTCAGCCGGGGCATGGCGTAGTAAAAGACCGTCAGGTTGAGCAGGGCATAGGCGCCGAAGAAGGCCAGGTGCCCATGGGAGACCGTAACCTGGGAGCCGTGGGTGTAGTAGTTGATCTGTGGAAGGGTGTGGGCAAAGCCCCAGACTCCGGCACCAATCATATGGAACACGGCGCAACCGACGGCAATGGTCCAGGTGTGGGGGTTGACGATTCGGGTCTGACGGTGGCGGACATGGTTCATGGTGTCGATGACCATCAGCAGGATGGGGAGCGGCTCCAGGGCCGAGAAGACCCCGCCGACCCAGAGCCAGTAATTCGGCGCGCCGATCCAGTAGTAGTGGTGCCCGGTGCCGGCGATGCCGGTGAACAGGAACAGCCCGATTTCCACATAGAGCCACTTCTCCACCACCTGCCGGTCCACACCGGTGAGCCGGAGCAGTATAAAGGCCATGATGGCGCCGGTCACCAGTTCCCAGGCACCTTCAACCCAGAGATGGATCACCCACCACCAGTAGTACCAGTCGATAACCTCATTATTGTAGAAGGGGATACCGAACAGGTAGAGGAGCGCCAGAAACACCAGGCCGCCCAGCAGGGTCCCCTGGATTACCGTCCAGCGCTTCGCAACGAACATGGTCATACCGACGTTGAAGAGGAAAACCAGGGCGCCGATGACCACGACAATGTCAAGCGGCCGGGGGATCTCCAGCAGCGGCCGTCCCTGGATCCAGCCAAATGGAAATCCGATCAGGGCAATGACGCCTGTTGCCACCAGCGCCACCAGCTGAAACCAGGCCAGCCCCGGTGACCAGATGTCACGACCGGTCTCCTCGGGCACGATGTAGTAGGTGCCCCCCATGAAACCGAGGAGCATCCAGAGCACCAGCAAGTTGGTGTGCATGGCCCGCGCCGTGGCAAACGGGAATACGTTGACGATCGACTGCGGAATGGTGAAGACGTAATTGGAGATGAGCCAAAGCCCCATACCCACCTGAAGCACGAAGAGCAGGAGGGCGATAGTGAAATACCAGTAGGCGATTTTTTGCGATCTATATTCCATGACAGCCTCCTATTTCAGGTTCCCCAGGAAGTTAGCCACCGCATCCCTTTCCCGCTCTGTAAGTTCGGTCTGTGGCGGCATCTTGGCATTTGGGTTCACACTCTTGGGATCATGGATATAGTGTTCGATTTGCTCAACCGTCAACTTGCGGCCGATTGTGTCCAGTGCCGGGCCGAACGTCCCGCCGGTCCCGTGCAGGGAGTGGCAGTTCATACACCCTTTGGTTTGAAATACTGCTGCTCCTGGCGAGATCGCAGCCCCAAGCGACAGCCGCTGCTCGCTGCGCGTCAGCTTGTTTTTGCTGTCCTGGGGCGGCCAGTCGCCATTGTCGATCTGCCCGACCCAGTTGAAGAAGGCGACAAGGCTCTCAATCTCCTCGGCAGAAACATGCTGCTGCGGCATTTTCCGCACCGACTTGGCAAAGGCGGCTTCCGGACTCGTGACCCGATAACGGATGCCATCTTCGCCGACTCTCTGCACCACTTTGGTCAGGTCCGGCGCATAATAGCCTCCAAAGCCGAGGATGGTGTGACAGTCGTTGCAGTTGTATTTCTCGAAGGTCCGCTTGCCGGCAATCACCTTGTCCGACAGTTTGTCGGCATGGGACAGTGCCGCTACCTGCCGGTGGGTATCCACGGTCAGGCCAAGAAACAGGGCTGCCGATGACAAGGTTCCCAACAGGAAAATCCAGAAAGCCGTCTTCTTTGTCATTCAGAACCTCCTTCCCATGACAACTGCCGCAGACACGCATCGTCACGCGGGACACCATTTCGGAATATCATGAAAACTCTGAATATCAAGTCTAATTTTCCTGGCACTAACCCTTAAATTGCCAAACGGGTAGGAGGCGGGGTCACCCCCGCCGTCCTCCCACACC
>MTLE01002440.1_pt1 | contig 93319 bp, 72 predicted proteins | sample 1982461 | NCBI WGS metagenome assembly MTLE01 (sample SAMN05712605, study PRJNA340218) | biofilm metagenome | isolation source: sample SPL anode biofilm adapted to -200 mV | place: USA | collected 2012-02-03
TCCCCTTGGCTTCCTTTCCCCCTTTTTAACACGATTAAAGCGGCTGCACAGGAAGTTCCAAGCGAAACACTAATCGCTGAATTCCGTCTCCAAATCGCGCACTGGAGATTCTGAATTTTCCAATCTGAGATGTTTTTTCCACATGATTTCCCACGCACAAGCACTCATCATAGTCTCCGATATGTACAATCCTCACCTGCTCACTCGCATCATCTGGTAGTCTATCCATATCAAATCTTTCCTGCACTTGCTCCTGCGTGGCAAATTCCATCCACACGGGTAAGTCCATTTCAATAACATTATTCACGGCATCCTCTATGCTGCTAACATCCTCGGTGGTCAACGCTTTTTCCAAATGATAATCGCATTTCGACTTTTTTCTCTCTATATGCGCACTAAAAGCTCGACCGCAACCGAAAGTTTTAGCCATCGTACCATTTAATATATGTTCAGCAGTGTGCATCGGAGAAATAGAATCACTCTTAAACTTCGCTGACGCTTCATTAATCTCCATATAATATTATCTGTTTTATTATTTTATTACTCCTTTCTCGCCATTCGCAAATGGCTTCTCGCCAGCAAGCACATCGTAGGCAGCCAAAATACGCGATCCATATTCGCGCATCCTCATTCTTATCTGCCAAATTTTGTTTTGGCAATCAGCAGCATTAAATGCTATAGCATCTATCCCACAATTTTTTGCCAAGAAAAGTGCGCGCTCGTTATGAAACTTCTGTGATATTATCAATATTTTATTCTGTCCGAACACATATTTTGCGCTAACAATAGAATCATAAGTTCGGAATCCATCATTATCAATATAAATAGCAGAATCAGGTACACCTGCAGCCATTAAATCATTCTTCATTGCCAAAGGTTCGTCATAACCCTTACGGTCATTATTTCCACTCACCAAAATACGCTCAATCTTTCCAGCCTCATAAAGATTCACTGCTGCTTCAATGCGAGTGGTATAATATGGATTAGCATTACCCTCTCCGTCTTTAGGATTAGTCCCCAGCAATAGGCCCACTTTTCTTGCAGGCACATCTTGAATATTATCATATGTTTTATCGATCCCAACTCGTGACACAGCATAATCGCAAGTCATCGCAACAATAAATATTATTGCGAAAATCCATAGCACCACTCTTAATGCAATCCTTACCTTCTTATCATTAAGTATATTCATATCTACAAATATCATTACCCCAAAGGTAACCAAAACCAAAACTACCCGACGAATTTATGGTACTAAAAAAGGTTTTACTGGCACTTTTCTAACCAATCAATAAAAAGCACACTAAAGTTTGTTTAATTTGTAAACACCACCATCAATCAATACCCATTATTATGAGGCAACTTCTACTTTGTATAATAATTTCGACTGTATTACTTCATATACAAGCACAGTCGCCCCAGCATTTAGAGCATGACAGCACGCCCAAAGTTACCGATATTAACGACCGCCCTCGTCTTAGCCGATCGCTTATGCGTAGTGTGGACACAACAAAATATGCCTCTTGCGACTTTCAGCATCCGCGTCGTCCATGGATTGCAGGAGCCGAAGTGGTGTCCACTGATGTGTTTTTCCATTTAGTAACACGCTATTTGGTCAACGAAAGTTATGCCCACATCTCGTGGAAATCTATAAAAAAGAATTTCCAAACTGGATTCATTTGGGATAACGACCAATTCAAGACCAACCTATTTTCACATCCCTATCAAGGAAACCTATACTATAATTGTGCTCGAAGTAACGGTCTTAATTTCTGGCAATCTGCCCCCTATGCATTTGCTGGAAGCGCCATATGGGAATTCTTCGGAGAAAACCAGCCACCATCAACCAACGATATTTTTGCTACCACTTTTGGTGGCATTGGACTTGGCGAGGTTGCTTATCGAGTTTCTTCGCTAATTCTTGACGAAAAATGCACTGGGGCAGAAAGGATAATTCGTGAAGCCGTTGCTGGAGCAATCAACCCAGTAAGGGGTGTAAATAGATTAATCTATGGAGATGCTTGGAAGCATGGTAACAGATATGTTGACAAAGAAGCTCTCACGTCTTTCACCATGCAGATAGGATTAGGCTTTAGGCATCTCAGCAATCAGGGGAAACCTGACAACGGGCACAACAATATGGCCTGCCTAGATTTTCTCATGATATACAATGACCCATTTACAATGGAAGGCTCAACTCCTTTCGAATATTTTGATTCACGCCTTTCATTCAACTTCGCCAGCAAACAGCCTTTTCTCAGCATGGCAAAAGTATGCGCATCTATCTGGAGCAGGAATTATGACTTCAAAGGAGGGCAGGAATTAATGTGGGGTATATTTCAAAATTATAATTACTACAACACAGAGCCCCTCATCAAAGGCTCCGACGATGTTCCATATCGCATTGCCGAAACTGTATCTTACGGACCTGGTCTAATGGTGCGTTTCCCTATTCCGCAAGCTAAAGGATCACTTATTCTAAAAGGATTTACATCTGGAATAATACTTGGAGGCTCTCTTTCTGAACATTTCAAGTTCCAGGAACGCGACTATAACCTTGGAAGCGGATATAGTGCCCGTGCAGGACTTCTACTCACCCTTTACCGTAAATTTGCGGTATTAGCCACTTTTGAGAATTATCATATCTTCACATGGAAAGGATACGAGAAAAAAGACTACCAGCATATCGACCCAAATTTCTTAAATGCCCAGGGTGCCGTGGGCAATGCCCGGCTGCAGATTAGTAGAGTCCGGACATCTTTCGAGCTCTATAAAGACGTATCTTTCTCGGGCGAAGTTGCATGGTACAAACGCAAGACCCACTATAAATATTTCGATGACGAAAAAGCCCTCGCCTTCGAATCACGACTTTTAGTTACCTACACCTTCTAAACACTATTATAAATCCAACCCCCGCACACTTATAAAGTATGCGGGGGTTGGATCTTTATTATAATAACGTATCTCTTAGTTGAAATCAATTAACACGGTTGTATAACTCGACTTCATCCTTATGAATACTCTATATTTACCTTCAGAATTATATTCTTTCAATTCTGCTATATAATGACAGCCGTCTGCTTTACCCAATTCAGGTTCATAATTCGCATCATATTTACGTATTTCTACATCGCTGTTTTCACTAATTACCTCACAATCTTTTGATGGGGCTACAACTGCCGCCCATCTATTATACTTGGCATATTTCGGCACATGAGTGCCGCTAGCAGGTAGTTTATATTTATTAGGATATACCAATGCAAATTTCACTTGTGCCCCCGAATTAACATCACTACCCTGAGAATCTTTTTCAATTAAAGTTTTTTCTACTCTCATCTTATAATATCCCGATTCAACATTAATGGCATATTCTCCTGAAGGAAATCTCTTTATTGCCGAAGGGCTACAAACTATATATCCGTTCCCTGGCACTACCGCCACTTCGCTATTTAAACTCTCGAAATTTGTTAGTTCTGGCACAGAACCTAAACTTTTCACTGCGCCCACATCCAATATTGCATAATTGTTACTTCTAAAATTATCATTTGAATTGATATAAACGTCTGAATTCCCTAATGTAGTAGGATTGTCCCCTTTTTTCATATTTAAGGTTGTAGCATTCGTCGGTTCGGAAGAATTATCGCCGCAAGACACACTTGCAATAGATATTAGTGAAAGTGCACTAATCAAAATAACTTTAACATTCATTCTATTATCCTTTTTCTTATCATTTGTTTGGACAAAGGTACACATTAATACTTCCAAATGTACTATGCAATGATTATTTAACCAAAAAAGCCACATATCTTTTTTTCGGATATGCGGCTTGATTTCTCTGTTTTGAAGCTACTTTTTCTTAGTAGTTGTCGCAGCTTTTTTACGGCGAGCTGGCGCCATCTTCTTTGGTGCGTTAGCCTCATCTTCCACTATTTTCATGCAATCTTCCAGTGTTAGAGCTGCTGCATCCGTACCCTTTGGTATCTTATAATTACTTTTCTTATATGAAATATATACTCCGTAACGTCCATTCAACACTTCCAATTCAGGTTCTTCTGCAAATGTTTTCACCACCTTCTTTGCCTCGGCCTCACGTTTCTCAACAATAAGCTGTGAAGCCTCTTCAAGAGTTATTGATTGTGGCGTAAAATCTTTAGGAATAGACACAAATTTGCCATTATGCTTTATGTACGGTCCGAAGCGTCCTATTGCCACACTTACGTTAGAGCCCTCGAATTCACCTAAATCACGTGGTAAATCAAATAGCTTCAATGCCTCTGCAAGTGTTATCGAGCCTATCGACTGGTCTTTCTGCAATGAAGCAAACTGTGGTTTTTCTTCGTCATCGGTACTCCCAAGCTGAACAATTGGTCCAAAACGGCCTATTTTTACAGAAACTGGTTTCCCTGTTTTCGGATCATTTCCAAGAAGTCTTTCTCCCACCTTGTGCTCAAGGCGTAATTTAGACACGCGCTCCACATCTGGATGGAAATTAACATAGAAACGGTCAATTCCATCATTCCATTTCTCTTTTCCTTCAGCTATGCGGTCAAACTCCTCTTCTATATTAGCAGTGAAGTTATAGTCCATAATTAGAGGGAAATGTTCTTGAAGAAAATCATTAACGATAATTCCAATATCTGTTGGAAGGAGCTTACCCTTCTCGGCTCCAGTCAATTCAGTCTTAACAATCTCCTTAATAGCGTTCTTCTTTAATTGAAGCACCTTATATTGACGTTCAGTTCCAGGACGTTCACCCTTTTCCACATATTCACGATTCTGAATAGTAGAAATAGTAGGAGCATAAGTTGATGGACGACCAATTCCCAATTCCTCTAGTTTTTTCACTAAGGTTGCCTCAGTGTAGCGTGATGGAGATTGGGTGAAGCGCTGAGTTGCAGTAATTGTATTTGCGTCCATCTTCATGCCTTTACGCATTGGAGGAAGCATATTTTGATCTTCAGCTGAATCTGTATTATCATCATCGGAAGATTCCATATATACTCTCAAGAAACCATCAAATTTGAGCACTTCTCCTGTAGCAGTGAAATGTTCCTGACGGTTAGAAATCTCGATATCCACATTAGTCTTCTCCACTAGTGCGTCTGCCATTTGTGAAGCTATCGTTCTTTTCCAAATAAGATTATATAGTTTTTTCTCTTGAGAAGACCCTGATATATCATGCTTGTCTATGTATGTAGGACGAATGGCCTCATGCGCTTCTTGAGCTCCCTTAGAGCTTGTATGATAATGACGCACCTTCAAGTATTCTTGTCCTATTTGGTCGGTGATTTCAGCGCTTATAGTGTTTATAGCTAGAGAAGAAAGATTCACCGAGTCTGTACGCATATAGGTGATATGTCCGCTTTCATATAGCTTTTGTGCCACCATCATAGTTTGAGACACTGTAAAACCAAGTTTTCTTGATGCCTCTTGTTGCAATGTAGAAGTAGTGAACGGAGGTGCTGGCGATTTTTTCAATGGCTTCACAGTTACGTCGCCAACTGTAAACTGTACGTTAGTGCAAGCGTTAAGGAATTCACGTGTCTGTTCTTCATCTGCCAGACGCTTATTGAGCTCAGCATTCACTTTTGTCTCTTCTCCGTTAGGATGCATTTGGGCCACAACTCTGTAATATGGCTCGGTCTTAAATGCCTCTATCTCTTTTTCTCTTTCTACGATCAATCTCACTGCCACACTTTGTACACGGCCTGCCGACAAAGCTGGTTTGATTTTCTTCCAAAGTACTGGAGAAAGCTCAAAACCCACTATTCTGTCCAGAACACGACGTGCTTGTTGGGCATCCACTCTATTCAAGTCTATGTCGCGTGGATTTTCAATCGCGCGGATTATAGCATTCTTGGTGATTTCGTGAAATACGATACGTTTGGTATTCTCAGGCTTTAGCCCTAGCACCTCATATAAGTGCCACGCAATAGCTTCTCCCTCGCGGTCCTCATCGGATGCGAGCCACACCATATCGGCGCCCTTCGCTGCTTTCTTCAACTCCTTTACCAGATTCGATTTTTCTGCCGGTATTTCATAAATAGGGCGATAGTTATCATTCACCTCTATACTGAAATCCTTTTTAAGAAGGTCACGTATATGACCATAGCTCGAAAGAACTGTATAATCTTTTCCAAGGAATTTCTCTATTGTCTTCGCTTTAGCGGGAGACTCGACTATTACTAAATTTTTTGGCATCTATCTCTGAGTTTTGCGTTTGGTTTTGAACAACTTATTTGCCTATGAAGTTCTTGCCTAAAGTTATTTCAAACCATTTTTCCTAAATCGGCGACAAAATTAGGTAAAAAATTGCTATAACTATTAAATTTTAATTTTTTTTCTCATTAATTCCTCATTATCGGTAAAATTAACCTCTTGATTTGAAAGCATTTTGTAATTTTCTTAATTATCTATATTAAAAAAACTCCATATCTATTTTCGATTATCATATAATCAACCACTTATATGTTCCTTTTTTTACCCCTATTTTATCCATACATAAAATAATGTGGTTTCACACATTAATATATTCAGTATTATTCACTTTTTTGTTGTACTTTTGTCCTAAATTTGGAAATAGTGCAGAGTTGGCACTATTTATACGAATTTCGTATCAACCACGTAACGTTCATATTGGAAAATGAGTAACTCCACTTATCTCGATGAAGAAAGCTTGAAAGCCACAGTGAAGGCTTTAGCTAATAAGGAAGGACTTCGCCGCATGTGTCACATGCGTCTAGGCTGTGAGCCATTGCCTCAAGAATCAATGGTCCAAGAATTAATCAAGATATGTAGGGCAGTGCTTTTCCCTGGATTCTTTGGAGACCGCGATGTGAACGGCTACAATCTCGAATACAACATAGGACTTCTTTGTGAGCATCTTAAACAGGTGCTTGACAACCAGATAGTAGCTGCTATGCTATTTCAGAAAGAATGTGCTTCAGAAGAAGCCATCGAAACTGTGCATAAAGAAGCGGCTCTCTTAGCTAACAAATTTATTGAGAACCTTCCAGAGTTACGACGCGTTCTACACACCGATGTGGAGGCAATGTATTTAGGAGATCCTGCTGCAGTGAGTACTGAAGAAGTAATATTTTGTTATCCTTGCGTAAAAGCTATTATTAACTATCGTATTGCACATTCATTGCAGGTAGCTGGTGTTCCAATCCTTCCTAGAATGATTACAGAAAGTGCCCATTCTGAAACTGGCATTGACATTCACCCTGGCGCCACGATTGGCGAATATTTCGCTATCGATCACGGCACAGGTGTCGTTATCGGAGCCACAGCCATTATTGGAAGCCATGTAAAGCTTTATCAAGGAGTAACGCTTGGAGCTAAGAGTTTTGATATGGATGAAAACAACAACCCTATAAAAGGCATACCACGCCATCCTATTATTGGAAATAATGTTGTTATTTATAGTAACGCTACAATACTTGGCCGCATCAATATTGGAGATAACGCCGTAGTGGGTGGTAATATTTGGGTCACTACTGATGTGGCTTCTGGAGAAAGATTAATACAAGCAAAAGCAAATAACATTCTAAGATTAAAGAATGATGACTGAAAATTATGAAATGGTGGCTAAGACATTCCAGGGACTGGAAGGAGTGCTGGCCGAAGAACTTAAGGCATTAAACGCCCAAGATGTGGAAGTTGGCCGTCGTGTGGTTACTTTCAAAGGCGACAAGGAGACGATGTATCGTGCTAACTTCTGTTGTCGCACAGCCCTGCGAATACTAAAACCAATCTACAAGTTTAGAGCTTCCGATGCCGATGAGCTCTATGAGGCCGTAATGAAATTTGATTGGGATAAGGTTTTATCTCCTTCTCAAACTTTTTCTATCGACTCAACCGTTTTCAGCGAAGACTTCCGTCATTCAAAATTTGTAACATATAGGGTTAAGGATGCTATTGCCGACTTTTTCAATGATAAATACAACAAACGTCCTTCTATCAGATTAACAAATGCTGATGTAATGTTTGATGTTCATATCTCAGGGAATGAGGTTACTCTGTCTCTTGACAGCTCTGGCGAGTCTTTGCACAAGCGCGGATACCGCGTGGCTCAAACCGAAGCCCCTATCAACGAAGTCCTTGCAGCAGGAATCATAAAACTTAGTGGTTGGGATGGTAAAAGCAATTTTGTTGACCCAATGTGTGGTTCTGGTACATTCCTAATCGAAGCAGCCCTTATTGCTGCCAACATAAACCCTGGAGTATTCCGCAATAGTTTCGCATTTGAACGCTGGCCAGATTTCGACCAAGAGCTGTTCGACTCTATTTATAATGACGATTCAAAGGAATGTGACTTTGAATATAAAATATACGGTTCTGATATTTCACCTAAAGCTGTTGCTATAGCTGAGCGCAATATCAAGAGCGCATCTGTTGGAAAATATATCGATCTTCAAGTAAAATCCATCCAAAGCATCGAAGAAGCTCCTGAAGGGGGTGGTATTGTTGTAACTAATCCTCCTTATGGCGAACGTATTTCTGTCGAGGATATGGAAGCTCTATATGCTTCTATTGGCGAACGCTTCAAGAAAGTATTCAAGGGTTATAATGCTTGGGTTATTGGATATCAAGAGGAGCTTTTCGACAAAATTGGATTAAAGCCATCATTAAAATTCCCATTGCTTAACGGCGCACTTGAATGTGAGCTCCGTCAATATGTTATTTTTGATGGAACTTATAGTGACTTCCGAAAAGATGGTAATTCTGTTAAGAACGAGGAATTTTCTTCAGAAGCTAAACCTAAATATATAAAAAAGAAATTTGAAGAAACTAAGCTTGATGGAGATAAACCTAAACGCGAACGTCGTGAAGGAGATCGTGACCGTAAGTTTGGTGACAGAGATAATAAATTTGGCAACCGCGACCGCAAATTTGGGGACAGGGATCGTAAATTCGGTGATAAAGACCGTAAGTTCGGCGACCGTGATCGTAAATTTGGCGATAGAGATCGTAAGTTCGGTGACAAAGACCGTAAATTTGGTGATAGTGAGCGTAAGTTCGGTGACCGCGACCGCAAATTTGGCGACCGTCGTCGCCCTGAAGGAGCTCCAAAGAACGCTCTAGAAGAACGCTATCGCAAACCTTATGAAACTAGACGCCGAGAAGACGAAGAACGTGAGAATCGTCCAAAAGAACGTCTGCATGGGGAAGAGGCTATGAAGAAGTTCCGCTTCCACGGGCCTAAATTATCTGCCGAAAATGAAGTTCCAATAATTCGTGGACGTCGTAATGGATGGAAACGTAAAGATATTGATGACTCCACTAAGGGCAACGACGATTCAAATAAATAAACTTGAAATTAACACAGCAATTTAGTAAACATAGATTATGGAAACGAAAGATATTCTCTTATTAGGCTCTGGTGGGCGCGAATGTGCCATTGCTTGGAAATTGAGCCAAAGTAGTAAGTTAACCCATCTATATATAGCTCCAGGTAACGGTGGCACTGAAGCCTATGGTGAGAACATCGACCTTTCTCCACTCGACTTTGAGGCAATAAAGGATTTCGTGATTAGCAAGAATATCCAGATGGTTGTCGTAGGGAATGAGGATCCTTTGGTTGCTGGTATCTATGATTACTTTAAGAATGATGCCAAACTAGCTTCCATACCTGTAATAGGCCCGTCTAAAGAAGGAGCTCAACTTGAAGGAAGTAAGGATTTTGCCAAAGGATTTATGAAGCGTCATAGCATCCCTACAGCAGGTTATCTAAGTGTTACTAAAGACAATATTGAAGAAGGGTTCAAATTTCTAGAGTCTCTTGAAGCTCCATATGTATTAAAAGCAGATGGACTAGCTGCCGGAAAGGGCGTACTCATTCTTCCCACTCTTGAAGAAGCTAAAAATGAGCTTTCTGCTATGCTTGATGGTATGTTTGGAAAATCATCTGACACTGTCGTGATTGAAGAATTCCTTTCTGGCATAGAGTGCTCTGTTTTTGTATTAACCGATGGCAAGAACTACAAGGTGCTACCTGTCGCTAAAGACTATAAGCGCATTGGAGAAGGAGATACTGGCTTGAATACGGGTGGAATGGGAGCTGTTTCTCCTGTGAGTTTTGCGGATGAAGATTTTATGGAGAAAGTGCGTACCCGCATAATAGAACCTACTATCAAAGGTTTGGCTAAAGAGAAAATTACTTATAAAGGTTTCATCTTCCTTGGACTGATCAATGTTAAGAATGAGCCTATGGTAATCGAATATAACGTACGTATGGGCGACCCTGAGACTGAAGTTATAATGCCTCGTCTTAAATCAGATCTTATCGACCTTTTTGAAGGCGTAAGCAAAGGCACGCTCAACCACTGCGAACTTAAAATAGACCCACGTTATGCCGTAACTGTTATGATGGTTTCAGGCGGATATCCGGGTTCTTATGAAAAAGGCAAAGAAATCACAGGTCTAAGTCAAGTTACTGAGAGTATTCTTTTCCACGCTGGCACAAAGAAAAAGGGCCGTAATCATCTCACAAATGGTGGACGTGTTATTGCTGTCACTTCTTATGGCGAAACCAAGAATGAAGCTCTAAATCGTTCATTCGGAAGCATAGCTAAGATTGATTTCGAAGGAAAGTATTTCAGACGCGATATAGGGAACGACCTTCAATAATTATTTAAAAACGAAGCATGTTGATAAAAGAGGAATCTATAAACCGGTTTTTCAACGGCAAAGCATTCTTTATATTGATGGCGGTGATATTTCTCATCGCCACTCCTATTGCTATGCTTAAAGGACGCGTACCCGTGCAGGGCAGTACATCTGGTGTGCTTTTTTCATCTGCATCTGTACTCAATCTTTTACCCACTCTATCAATGTGGCTCAACATAATTGCAATTTTAGGAATTTGCGCATTGATGATTGAGCTAAATAAGATTTTCTCTTTCATACGTCAAGTCACTTTACTATATGGGAGTATGTTTCTCATGCTTCAGGTATCTGACCCATATGTAACCACAACGCTGTTTGATGGAACGTTATTGGCATTGTTTGTAGTTGCTACCACTTACATTATATTCAATTCTTTTCAAAGTAGCACATCAAAAAGGAGTATATATATCACATTCACAATATTATCGGCAGCTTGCACATTCCAATATGCATTTTTGTATCTTATACCAGTATATTTTATTGGTTTTCTACAAATGAGAGCTATGTCTCTAAAAGGTACGATTGCAATGATACTAGGGCTTATAACACCTTTTTGGATTTTATTAGGTTTTGGGATTGTCACATTCTCTGATTTTATGCCTCCTCATCTTGCAAATGTATGGGATCACCTTGATCTCACTCAGTCTGGAATGTTGATTTCATCGGCGGCTATCACTGGGTTGTTAACTCTGATTCTGCTCGTTGTCAATGCCTTCCACATTCTTAGTTACAGGACTCAGATACGCGCCTATAATGGTTTCTTCACCATTCTATCTGTATTCACCATTCTGGCTATGATGATCGACTATAATAATATTTTGATATATCTTCCAATGCTAAATATATGCCTTGCTATTCAAATGGCGCATTTCTTCACCATTAATACCTACCGGCGAAGATACCTTATCATCTTCCTTTTCATAATAGCTTGCACGGCAATATATCTTTGGAGAATCACCTACTAACCTCTGCTACAATTAAGACAAATGAAGATAATAGTTGAAAAAAACATACCCTACGTTAAAGGTCTTTTAGAACCATTTGCTGAAGTGGAATATCTTGCGGCCGAAGCCATCAACGCCGAAAAGGTTGCTGATGCCGAAGTCCTTTTAGTACGCACACGCACTCGTTGCGACGAAGCTCTTCTTGCTAATAGCAAATGTAAGTTCATTGGCACAGCTACAATAGGCACAGATCATATCGACCTAGATTATTGTAAACAAGGGGGTATAGCAGTACATAATGCGCCTGGATGCAATGCTCCAGCCGTAGCTCAATATGTTTTATCAACTATCGGTCATTGGATGAAGCGGGAGAATATCATTTATCCTAATGGACTCACGATTGGCATCGTTGGAGTCGGCCACGTCGGATCTATAGTGGCTCGTTGGGCTCGCCAATTAGGGTTCAAGGTACTTCTCAACGATCCACCATTACACCGTTCTACAGGTTCTGCTCTATATGTACCTTTGAGCAAACTTATTTCTGACGCTGATATAATAACTTTCCACACTCCTCTAACAAAAGGAGGACTTGATCCTACATACCATCTGGCTGATGAATTTTTCTTCAACTCTGTGCAAAGTTGTAGGTTACTCATTAATAGTGCTCGCGGTCCTATTGTTGACAACAAGGCTATTATTGAAGCTATTGATAGCCATGCTATTTCTACGGTAGCAATAGATTGCTGGGAAAACGAACCCAATATTAGTAATGAACTCCTAAATCGGGCATTTGTTGCCACTCCTCATATTGCTGGATATTCTGCTGAAGGGAAAACGCGTGCCACTGCTATGATTCTTAGTGCGCTTTCACAACATTTTGGCTGGGACATAGAGATTCCGGAAGTCTCAGCACCTCTTCACGGAGCTTTATCAATTACTCTTGATAAGATTATGTCCAGCTACAACCCTCTTGAGGACACAGCAAGACTTAATGCTTCTCCTGAAACTTTTGAGGAGCAACGCAACAATTATTCTTTGCGTCACGAAGTGAAAAATAAATAATACTATATGGAATCCGGCTCTTCTCCACGCACACCTTTGTGGTTTGTTTTAGTGATTATTCTTTCTATACTGCCAATATTAGTATGGCCGGCTATCATTAGCCAGCTTCCACCAAATGCTGCACAAAATTACAGATTGCTCATTACAATTTTCCCTATTTATGCCGTTGGCTCCGGATACCTAGCTTATAAATCATACCCTCAGCGCTCTGGATTAGCTTGGATTCTTATCATCCTGCTTTGGCTCTGCTATGGAGCTGCCGCTCTTTTATAGTCCTTCCTTATTATTTAATATCGACTAGCATTTAAAATGCAAATTATATATCAAATAACCTGTACTAACTGAAAACCTCTTTATAAAATATCTCAGAAATATTTACGGATATTTGATTCATAATTATTACTTTTATAAATAAAATCATCACCGAGAGCAAAAATTGAAACTCAACAATTAGAATTTGGGCTTCTTATTTGGCTTTTGAATATATTTCTTCGTATTAGTAATTATGCTGAATATTTTGTTAAGGGTAATATTAAATCTAATATTGGATTGTAATTATTATCCATTCTATTTTAAATTTATTTAAAGATACCTATTACCACATATAAAGCTATTGCAATTATTGGATTAGGATACGTAGGATTACCTTTATTTTGTTTATTATCTAGCAAATACAAATGCCTCGGATTGGATGCCGATTCTCAACGCGTATCAAATCTAAATAAAGGAATCGATACCCGCAATTGCGATTCTACCGAGAATATATTAAAATCGTTAGCCTCCAGTAGTATTACTAACAACTGGGAAGATGCTTCTAAATGTAATTTTTTTATTGTAGCTATTCCTACTCCAATAAATGAGACTAAGGAACCCGATGTAACAGCTCTCATAAATGTCTGCTCCGAAATTGGTAAGATTCTAAAGCCTAATGATATTGTAGTTTTCGAATCTACAGTTTATCCAGGAGCCACCGAAGAGCTTTGTATTCCTATTCTGGAACATTATTCAGGATTAGCCCTAAACAAAGACTTCTATGTGGGCTATTCTCCTGAAAGGGTTAATGTGGGAGATAAATATCATCACTTAGCATCTATACCTAAAATCGTGTCAGCCTCAACAGATATCATTATGGATGATATCGCAGCTATATATGATTCAGTTCTCGATAATGGTATAATAAAGGCCCCTTCCTAAAAGTGGCTGAAGCTGCAAAGATGTATGAGAATGTACAGCGTGATATCTTAATTGCGCTTGCAAATGAATACAGCGAATATTGTAGATTAGAGAGTATAAGCATATCCGATGTAACAGATTGTGCATCCACGAAATGGAATTTTTCAAAGGTAAATCCCGGTCTTGTAGGAGGTCATTGCATTAGTATTGACCCATATTATCTTATGGATCGATGTAGAAAGAAGCAGTTCAAGATTCCTTTAATTTCTCAAGCACGCATCACTAACGAATTAAAACCATCTTCCGTATCAAAAAGAATAATTGAACTAACAAATAGTATTCATGAGAAAAATGGCTCGATTCGTTTACTTCTATTAGGATTCACATATAAGGCTGACTGCTCAGATATTCGCAACACAAAAGTAGCCGATGTAATATATGAACTAAAAAAAGTATTTGACCACGTTGATTGTTTTGATCCGTTTGCCGACAAACAAGATGCTAAGCAGATATATAATATCAATTTGTTAGATGATATTCCAGCACTCGAAGAATACGACTTAGTCATTAGAATGGTTGATCATCAGGCTTTCAATAAAATATATAATTCTTCAGCTTTAAATAAGTCAACTTATTTATTAAGTTTGAACGAATTATTATAATTTAGAGCATGCTAAATAAAACTGGGGCTTTCGCCCCAGGTGTTTTTCATGATAATTTTTAACCTGAAATAAGAGCTTATTAATTTGTAATTGAACTGCGTAATTTATATCTGGAATCTTCTATCCTTCACTTACTGAAGAAACCTCAATGTTATCCTCAAGTCTGGAGTGAATTCTTATCACCACCATTTTATTGTCCCTCCACCCACCCTCATCCGCTTAGGATGCTATAGTTCCAATTCTATACTTGGCTTGACATTCTCATGTCTGATATACATCGTCTATCCCTTTTCTAGCCAAGTCTTATTATTCATCCACTGATTAAGTTGATATAACCAAATCCTAGGGCTTTCTTGCGTGCTTTTCATTCTATCCCTAATTAATCATGTCTAATTAATGTGCTTCACTGGTATTAGTCATAATCCATTATGTAATATCTTCTATCTTAGTTTCTCTTAACTTTGATACAACAAATTTAATACCCCCTAAAGCAATAGTTAAATTTCTACAAGGTTGCAGTGAAAGTCTTTGGTTTTATATCAGATTTAGCTGAAACGTTACAATCTGTTAACATGTATATAAAAAATTAACGGAAGACCATTGGCCTCCCGTTATATATTAAACTAATCTAATATCTCTTGCTAATCCTCCTTTTGTGGATTAAGTACCTCTTTCACCCTCGATATTATCAATGATGGAGCGATACCTTTTAGACAAAAGAAATCATGATATCTACAAGGTTTGTTCCCAAATACCGAACACGGGCGACAAAGCATATTTAACTGCACAATGTTATGTGGGTCTTGATGCCAGCCCATAAATCCGCAATAGGGATGCGTTGCGCCCCAAATACTTACAACAGGCAGACACACAAGCGATGCGAGATGCATATTGGCGGAATCCATAGAAATCATAACATCGCAATAGCTCAGTAGTGCTAATTCTGCAGGAAATCCATAATAACATCCTGCCAGCGACACAATATTATCGTGTTCAGATGCCCAGGCCGACATTGTAGCCTTCTCTTCATCTCCACCGCCGAATAAGAAAATCTTAACATTTTCCCATGAAGCAATCTCATCTACTACCTTTTTCATCATTGGCAATGGATAAATCTTCCCTGGATGTTTTGCGTATGGGGCAATAGCTATCCAGCGGTCGCCCGACCTCTTAGGATCAGATATCTCTACATATAGCTTGGGATCTGCTTCTGACGATGGAAATATTGACTTGAAAGTTTCTTGAAATACAAATCCTGCCCGATAAAACACCTCACGGTATCTTTCCCTAGAGGATATTAGAGGAAACATCTTTTTATTCCATTTCCTTGTCAATGACCTTTTTCCCCTGCGCCCCTTATTGATTCTCTTCACCGGCACTCCTGATAGTCGGAACAATGTTCCCAGAATCCATGTGCGAAGCACGTCATGAAGATCTATCATCGCATCAAAGTGATATTTCTCTTTTAATTCATTATAGAGTTGAAATATACCCTTTGTCCCATGATACTTTCCTTTCACATCAATACCTAGAACCTCAAGGTTTGTTGGCGCATTAACAAAAAGTGTAGATGCGATTTGCTGTGTAATCATAACAAAGTGGGTATCGGGATGCGCTGCGCACACCGAATAAACCACAGGCACTGTCATGGCTACGTCTCCAAGAGCAGAAAACCGTGCTATAAGCACGTTTTTATAGCGGTCTTTTACTAATATATCTTCCTTACTTTTTACCATATAAGACCGGATTGGTTGCCGGGTCGTTATACATCTTCATCTGCAAATACACCTTCATATATTTTCTTCCAGTCGCGATATCATCAAGCAACTGCGAAATAGCTGTTGAAAGGTCTATCCGCTGTTCGAGTAATACTGATAGTTTGGTGCGGCAACGTTCCAAGTGAGCAGGATCTGCGTCCAAGCGTTCCACTTCTTGCTGCATATGATATATCTTTAATGCTAGAATAGACAATCTGTCAATGGCCCATGCTGGGCTTTCAGTGTTGATAGTAGCCCCTTCCATAGGCTTCACATCCTTGTAAAGCTCACGGAAATATGCATCAATCTTTTCCACTAGATCAGTGCGGTCCTGATTTGACTTATCAATTCTACGCTTTAATACTAATGCCTCCACTGGATCAATATTTGGATCACGGATAATATCTTCCATGTGCCATTGTGCTGCATCTATCCAGTTCTTAGTAAACAACGATGCTTCAATTGTTCCTTCTTCATAAGGGTTTTCTACTTTCGCATCAATACTGTCAAACTTATGATAAAGTTGTGTCGTATTCCAAAATATATGGTTACATTTTTCTGAGAAATCCATAAAACTAAAATGATTAAAGCGTAAAGATACAATTTTTTTCCTTATTCCAATATGTGATACCTATCTATGAGTCTATTAACTACCTTTTTACGAGAATTTCTTTTAATGCTTCTGCAGATGCATCTATCTGCCTGCAGTCCTCTAACTTGCTGGCATCAAAGGTAATATCTGCTTTTTCATAATATTTTGTTCTCTGACCCAATGATTCTGTCACAAAGTCTGCCACCTCAGTATCTGTCTTGTCTGCAACAAGTGGCCGCTTGCTCTTGCTTCCGGGCAATGTAAGGCGTTCCACAAGCCTCTCCACCGAAACCTTTAGAAATACTGTAGTGCCATGAGTCTTCATAAATTCCATATTATCAAAATGGCAAGGAGTGCCACCCCCGCACGACACTATCACATCCTCAAAATCAGAGACCTCATGAAGTATATTCTGCTCTATGTGTCTGAAACCGTCCTCTCCATATTGTGCAAACACCTCTTTCACCGACTGATGATAACGGGCCTCAATGAATATATCCAAGTCGATAAATTCCATTCCAAGTTTAGCTGACACGGCTCTTCCTAGAGTCGTCTTGCCACTGCCCATGTATCCTATCAGAAAAATTGGTCTCATATGTTACACTTCAACGAATATTATTGTTATTTGTTGCTACTTACAAATGTAGGGAAATTTTCATTAACTTTGTGGCAAAAGGATTTCGAAATGGCTAATAAATATAAATGGTATGTAGTTTGGGTAGGTACTAATCCTGGGATTTGTGAATCATGGGAAGAGTGCAAATTGCGTGTCCAGAACTATCCCAATGCTAAATACAAAAGCTACAACACTAAAGAAGAAGCCATAAAAGCTTATCGCGGAAATCCTCTAGATGAAATGGGCGTGCTGCGTGCTATCGCTAATGCACCCACACAGAAAGTTAATTACGAGGCATTCCCCGAAATTGATATGAATAGTATAGCTGTTGATGCTGCTTGCAGCGGAAATCCCGGCGTTATGGAATATCAAGGTGTGGACGTGCAGACAGGCGAAACGCTTTTCCGCAAAGGGCCGTTTCGTCAAGGCACTAATAATATTGGAGAATTCCTTGCCCTTGTGCATGGTCTCGCTCTTCTTAAACAGCAGCAAAGCAACAAGGTTATATATTCCGACAGCCGCACGGCCATTGCTTGGGTTCGCGACAAAAAATGCAAGACTAAAATTACTATGACTGCTGAAAATGCTGTTCTTTTTGAAATTGTTCGTCGTGCAGAGTCTTGGCTTGCCAACAACTCTACTTCTAACCGAATCATTAAATGGAAAACTGAAGAATGGGGTGAAATTCCCGCTGATTTCGGGCGCAAATAAAATACGGCATCCTTTTTGTATTTATCATCCCACGTCCGTTATTATATATAGCTGACTATTTCGTTTTTCTATGAACATCTCTTATAATAATATATGTCGTATTGCACTCCCTGTACTGTTCAGTATGATGGTGGAGCAACTTATCGGAATCACCGACACGGCTTTTCTTGGTCACATTGGTGAGGTCGAGCTTGGCGCGTCAGCTATTGCCGGAGTATTCTATCTTATTCTGTTTGTAACAGGCTCTGGCTTTGGTGTCGGGCTCCAAATTCTTATCGCAAGACTAAACGGGGAAAAGAATCTACGCGAAATTCCTTCTATATTCTCTACGGGCATATATTTCCTTATGCTTATTGCATTTGTCATTGTTGGCTCTGTCAGATTCTTTATGCCAGACATTCTTGGATGGTTTATAAAATCACCCGATATTCACTCTGCCGCTGTTCAGTATCTTAATTGGCGTATATTCGGACTCTTCTTCTCATTTACAATCGTAGCATTTCGTGCATTCTATGTTGGCACGGTCAACACTCGAATCCTTACATTCTGCTCCACGATAATGGTATTGGTTAATATAGTCTGCAACTACATCTTCATCTTCGGCAAATTCGGGGTTCCAGCTATGGGTATAGCTGGAGCTGGACTTGGTTCCACCATCGCCGAAGCATCAGCAGCTATACTTTTTATAATCTACTACAAGAGCAAGCGTCACGAGGGCCATTTTGCCAGCATCACAGAGTTCCGTCTACATGCACAGAACATTGCACGAATATTCAACTTATCCACATGGACCATGGCACAAGCATTTCTTTCATTATCGTCATGGCTATACTTTTTCGTAGCAATAGAACATATCGGCACCGAGCAACTCGCAGTAGCAAATATCGTAAGGAGTTTGTCATCCATTCCATTCATGCTCACAATGGCATTCACATCCACAGGAAGTTCTCTCGTAAGCAATTTGATTGGAGAGGGAGAATCAAAAGAAATGATATTCCGCCTATGCCGCAAAGTTCTTATCATTTCAGCCACATTTTGTGCCCCATTGCTCATATTTGGAGCCGTCTTCCCGCGCCTCGCGTTAAGTATCTACACCGATAATGGAACACTCATCAATGCCGCTGTTGTCACATTCTACGTGATGCTCACATCATATATCATATCCATTCCATCATCAGTTTACTACTCCGCATTGGCAGGAACGGGGCAGACATTTCTATCATTCAAAATAGAAGTAGCCGCATTAATAGTATATGTTTTATTTGTAACAATAGCAGCAAGATTCACCTCCTCAATAGCAATCCTTTGGTTATCAGAGCACATATATGCTTCTATTCTTTTCATCTTATCATTCAGAATGATACACAAAGCCTCATGGCTCCACAAAAAAATCTAACTCCACTATCCACTATCTAGATACACAATTATTAATATCTAAGCCTTTCACCTTCAGAATTTATCTATAATCAGGCAAAAAGAATGAAACCATTTAGGCAGAATAATTTTTATTGACGTACTCGATGAGCATAATATTTAGACATCAAGCCTCGGAACTGAATTATAATAGTGCCTGGATAACAACAAGACTGAGAAATTATGCTTGAAAGACATCACCGCTACTATCAAATTTAAAAAGTGATTATTCTCCTTTTTCAGAAAAATAATCACCTTACTTGTTTGTTGTTCTTGTTTATAATATCAATTCTATATCTCTATAGTCTTGTAACTTAAAAACCTCTACATATTATCCTTATCGCGAATTTCCACACGGCGGATCTTACCACTTATAGTCTTTGGCAACTCATCCACAAACTCCACTACACGGGGATATTTATATGGTGCAGTAGTATTCTTCACATGGTCTTGAATCTCCTTGATAAGTTCAGGACCCTCTTTGCCCTTATATGCAGCTGAAAGTACGATAGTAGCTTTCACCACCTGACCGCGGATTTCATCTGGCACGCCAGTGATAGCACATTCTACCACTGCTGGGTGAGTCATTAGAGCACTCTCCACTTCAAACGGGCCGATACGGTATCCAGATGATTTAATTACATCATCCTTACGGCCTATAAACCAATAGTAGCCGTCCTCATCTCTCCATGCCACATCACCAGTATGATAGATTTCGTCATGGAACACCTCTGCAGTCTTCTCTGCGTCGCGGTAATACTCCTTGAATAGGCCGCATGGACGTTTGCCGTGAGTCTTCACCACAATTTCGCCCTGTTCGCCATCCTCAGCCCATCTTCCGTCATTAGTCATCAAATCAATGTCGTATGCAGGATTCTTCTTTCCCATTGACCCTGGACGTGGTTCCACCCATGGATAAGTTCCCACGGTCACGGTAGTCTCAGTCTGGCCGAAAGCCTCACGAAGTTTTATACCTGTCAGCTCATACCATTTTTCAAACACGCTTGGGTTTAAAGCCTCGCCTGCTATAGTACAATATTTTAATGATGATAAATCATACTTAGCCACATCCTCATGGATTAAGAATCTAAATACAGTTGGAGGTGCACAGAATGACGTAATATGGTATTTGTGGAATATCTCAAGCAAATCCACAGGTTTGAATTTCTCAAAATCATACACAAAAACGTTAGCACCGACTAACCATTGTCCGTAATATTTTCCCCACACAGCTTTTCCCCAGCCTGTATCGGCTAGTGTAAGGTGCAAGCTATCTTCGTGAAGATTGTGCCAATATTTGGCAGTGATAATATGTCCTAGCGGATAAAGGAAATCATGAGCTACCATTTTTGGTTCTCCAGTAGTTCCTGATGTAAAGTACATTAACGAGATATCGCTATTGTCATTAGGATGTTCTGGCTTCACAAATGCTAGAGCCTCTTCCACTCCCTTATTGAAGTCTTCCCATCCTTCCGGAATAATCGGGCCTATGGAAATACAGCTTTTAACTGTTGGGCAACTAGGCAATGCCTTAGTGATGTGTCCAGTCACAATTTCATCTCCCACTGCTACTATCGCTTTGATATCAGCTGCATTAGCACGATAGATGATATCTTTGTCGGTTAGCAAGTGCGTGGCTGGTATCACCGTAGCGCCAAGTTTATGCAATGCTGTTATAGCAAACCAGAATTGATAACGTCTTTTTAGAATAAGCATCACCATATCTCCACGCTTTATTCCTAATTGCTGGAAAAAGCTTGCAGTCTTGTCGCTCTCTCGCTTTATATCAGCGAAAGTATACTGGTGTTCCGCACCTTCATCGTTGGTCCATAGAAGTGCCTTCTTATCTGGATTTGTGCGTGCCCATTCATCCACCACATCATATCCGAAATTGAAGTTCTTCGGAACTTTAATATGGAAATTCTGCATGAAATCCTCATACGAATCAAATTCCGTTTTCTCAAGATACTTTTCTAACATCTTTTCTCCCTTTATTACTTTTTTACTTTACGATATTATTGCAATGAATTTAACGGTCGTGCCATCTAAGGCCTTCATCCCGTGTGGTCGACGTGCATCAAACATAATGCTGTCTCCCGATTCCAGGGTAATCTGCTTCTCGCCTATCTGCAGTAGCATTTTCCCTTCTAATACATAGTTCCATTCCTGACCCTCGTGGGTGTTGAGAGTCATAGCATTATCACTTGGCTCAACAACTACCATCATTGGGTCAAATATACGGTGTAGAAATCCACCGGCTAGCGATTGATAACGATATGCTTTTGTTCTTTCGATGCCTGCTCCCTGACCTGAACGAGTTACAAAATAGCTACTCATCTTAGGGTCCTCATCAAACAAAATTGCGTGTAGTTCAACGCCAAATTTTCTTGACAATCTGTGTAGGAAACTTACTGGAATATCCACTGTCCCACTTTCATAGGAAACATATACATTTTCCTCTACGTCACAGGCATTAGCCACTTGTGCTGTGGTTAAATCCAAAGCGTCTCTAAGGCCCTTAAGCCTTGTTGCTACTTGTCCTATTTTCTCAATTTTTGTCATAAGAAAAAACTTAAAAACTTGCTTTCAATTTTGGGAAAAATTTCCGTTTTTTCCTTCCATTTCACACAAAGTTAGAGATTAGAAATTTAAAAAAAAGTATTTTAGAAAAAAGATGAAAAAAAAGTTCTATTCTTCACACAATTAGGTACATAATGTGCAAGCGCTTGCACATTTGATCTTTTTTTGTGCGTTTTTCATATCAAAAAGATTAGCCCGTACTAGCTCTTTTGCTAATCGCCATATAGGGCAATTTTTCTTATTTCTCGCAGTGAATTCGATAAGGAATTTTTGTATGTGATATCTAAGGTTCATAGCAACTAATCTTTTTAACAAAGATAGCAAAATATGAATACCGTTAATATCTTATTTGTCAAAATGCCATTAAAAAAGTTGTTATGTCCCTCTCTAACTACTGATTTTCATCATTTTGCAACCTTATCTGCCTAAAAATAATTCCTTCCAGTCTGAATCTATTAGCGTAACCCTTTCACTGCCATTCGATTTGATTTATTGCCACATATACCCCATCGATTTGTATTAAAAAGCAATTAAAACCCTGAGTATAAATATCAAAATGAGTGAATTATTATGTAATAAAGAGTATATTTGAAAATATAGTAGTAATTTTGTAAATGGTTTTGAGCAATTTGCACCAAAGCTTTTATGCTCACAAACTAATGTAATTATGGGAAATATGGTATTCAACCGCATTGCGGTAAAAATTGGTAGCAACGTTCTTGCTCGTCCTGATGGCTCGCTCGACTTCACTCGAATGTCGTCACTTGTGGACCAAGTGGCTGAATTGCATCGTAAGGGCGTAGAAGTAATTATGATTTCTTCAGGTGCTGTGGCTTCTGGGCGTAGTGAGATGAAAAACTCTGTCCCCAAAGTGCTTGACCCTCTTTCTTCACGCCAACTTTTCTCTGCGGTAGGACAAGTGAAACTTATCAACCGTTACTACGAACTTTTCCGTGAACACGATATCGTTTGCGGCCAGATTCTCACCACAAAAGAGAATTTTGCCACGCGTCGTCACTACCTCAACCAAAAACATTGCATGGAGGTAATGGTAGATAATGGTGTGATTCCTATCGTGAATGAGAACGACACAATTTCAGTTACCGAATTGATGTTTACCGACAATGACGAGCTATCAGGCCTCATTGCATCAATGATGGACGCTCAAGCTCTCATAATTTTAAGCAATATCGACGGAGTTTATGATGGTAATCCATCCGAGCCACAATCAAAAGTAATTCTCGACATCGCGCCTGATGCCGATATAGATTCCGATTCTTTCGTGCAGACCACGAAATCTTCTTTCGGACGTGGCGGCATGGCTACAAAATATCGTATATCACATAAGGTTGCAGAAGAGGGTATTGAAGTGATTATCGCTAATGGAAAACGCGATAATATCCTTCTGGATATTGCATCCGGCAACCGCAACGTACCTTACACTGTATTCCATCCAAATCCAGAACCAGTTTCAAGCATGAAGAAATGGATTGCACACAGTGAAGGCTTTGCAAAAGGACAAATACAAGTTAATGAATGTGCTTACCGGACTCTTGAATCCAGTGCAGCCACTAGCTTGCTTTCTGTTGGCGTAACCAAAATCACAGGCGACTTTGAGAAAGGCGATATCGTATGCATTATATCACCCGAAGGCGATACGTTTGCTGTGGGTCGCACTAGTTTCGGCAGCGAAAAAGCTCGCGATCTGATTGGCAAGAAAGGCACGCGACCCCTTATTCATTGCGACTATCTCTATATCTACTAAATCTATTTGACATGACTCAGGAAATTCAAAATATGCTCGTCAATGCTCGAGATGCATCACGACAAATAAATCTTCTCTCAACAGAGAAAATCAATTCCGTGCTTTGCAAAGTAGCTGATGCCGCTGAAGCTAACACCAGTTTTATTCTTGAAGCTAACGCCAAGGATCTCGCACTCATGGATGTCACTAATCCTAAATACGATCGCCTACAACTCACAAAGGAAAGAATAGCTGGCATTGCCTCTGACATGCGTAGTGTTGCCGCACTGCCTTCTCCACTTGGTAGGATTCTTAGTGAGACTACACGTCCTAACAGCATGAAAATCACGAAGGTTACGGTACCTTTTGGGGTTATTGGAATCATATACGAGGCTCGTCCAAACGTCACTTTTGATGTCTTTTCACTCTGTCTTAAGAGTGGTAGCGCAGTCATTATGAAGGGTGGCACTGATGCCTACAATTCTAATTCTGCAGTCGTCGAAGTCATACATAACGTTCTTGTAAAAGAAGGTATTAGCACAAGTGCTGCCGTTCTTTTCCCTCCGTCTCATGAAGCCACTGGCGAACTCCTTAATGCTGTCGGGTATGTGGATTTGATTATTCCACGCGGAGGAAAGGGTCTTATCAACTTTGTCCGCGACAATTCTCGCGTTCCAGTTATTGAAACGGGTGCTGGCATCTGTCATGCCTATTTCCATACTTCGGGTGACATTAAGAAGGGTTCTGACATCATCTTTAATGCCAAGACTCGCCGCGTAAGTGTTTGCAACGCTCTCGATTGTACAATCATTGACCAGAGCCGTATTGCTGACGCACCTAAATTATTTGCTCCTTTAGCCAATAAAAATGTTGTTATTTATGCTGACGACAAAGCCTTCAAAGCTCTTGATGGCAAATATCCTCTTCTTCAGCATGCCACTGATGAAAATTGGGGGCTTGAATATCAAGACTATAAGATGTCTGTAAAGACAGTGGATAATATTGACGAAGCTCTTTCACATATCGCAAAATACTCTTCCAAGCACAGCGAAAGCATTATCGCTGAAGACATTAATGCTTGCCGAAGATTCCAAAAGGAAGTTGATGCAGCCTGCGTTTACACCAATCTGCCTACCGCTTTTACTGATGGAGGCCAGTTTGGATTTGGGGCAGAAATCGGAATTTCCACACAGAAGCTCCACGCTCGCGGTCCTATGGGACTACCTGAGATCACTACCTACAAATATTTGATTGAGGGCGACGGACAAGTTCGCAACAGCTAATCATTGCGCTACTCAAATTAAAGTGTTAAGAATTTTGCTGTATCAATAAGCAATAATTGCTAACTTTGCAGCCTGTATGATTACCGACTATAAAAATATCTGCGTATTTTGCGCATCTAGTCCTAACATAAACGAGGATTACAGCAATTCCGCCTATGCTCTTGGAGCTCTCATGGCTGCTAATGGCATCACCTGTGTGTGTGGTGCTGGTAGGGCTGGTTTGATGCGCGCGGTTGCCGATGGCGAAATCGAAAACGGCGGCAAGGTCACAGGTATCATTCCTAAATTTATGGTCGATAACGGTTGGTGCTACGACAAACTCACCACCACCATCGTCACCGAAGATATGCACCAACGCAAAGAGAAAATGGCACAAATGGCCGATGCTGTTATCGCTCTTCCTGGAGGATGCGGTACTTTCGAGGAACTCCTTGAAATAATCACTTGGAAGCAACTCGGCCTTTACGACGGTGTAATCATCATTCTCAATATTAAAGGTTATTACAATCCTCTTTTGGAAATGCTCAACAAAAGTATCGAAGAACATTTCATGAAAGCTTCGCACGCCTCACTTTGGCATACTGCTGACACTCCTCATGAAGCCATTTCTATACTTGCTCAAATAGAACAGGAAGCAGAAAGCCAGATAGAGTCTAAATATTGATATGCCACAGGTCATTCATCATAATATTGCTCGCACCGACTCAGTCCCCACCGACACAGCCAAGACTGATTCATCTCACGTAGAAGCTTCTTTCGTGCCAGCCTATGTGAATGGTTTTCCTGATTCCACTATGATGAATCGGGAATATGCTACTATTGACAATGCTCCTGTGATGGTTATCCCACAAGGTGAAAAACCTGTTCCCTATGAAAGCACACCTCTGCATGATGCCTCTATTATGGGCCTTGTGCTGCTTTCGTTCTTCTTTATCGCAATAACTTATCGCACCGGGCACAAATATATATCCGACTTCACTCACAATATGTTTTCTGTCAGAAAAAGGAATAACGTTTTCGATGACCACACCGTGAGTGAGACCCAAATTATGACGGCACTTATTGGCAACACCTGCCTACTTGAAGCTATTGCGTTATATTTGGGAATTCAGTACCTTTTCCCTGATATCAACATTTCTAGTCACGTAACCCTAGCTGTTCTCGGGCTTGCAGGAATAACACTGATATATTATCTGGCTCAATTTGTACTATTTCATTTGCTCGGTTTCGTATTCTCCAATAAAGTCGATACAAAGCTATGGATTGACGGCTTTAAGGCTACCCAGTCTATATTGGGTTTATGCCTTTTCCCCATCACTTTCATCATGCTTCTTTATCCTGTCACTGTGGAAGTTATGTTAATCATTGCCTTAGCTCTTTACTTTATTGCAAGATGCATATTTATATCAAAGGGCTTTAGGATTTTTTTTAACAATTTCTCTTCCAGTGTCTATTTTATTTTGTATCTTTGCACCGTGGAAATTATACCAGTCATAGTGACATTTGTTGGGGCAGTTTCCTTATGTAAAATTATAGGTTAAATACAACATAGAGTGAAAATTAAGAAAATCTTGGTTTCTCAACCGAAACCATCGTCTGAAAAATCACCATACTATGACATTGCTAAAAAATATGATGTCGAAGTGGTATTTAGACCTTTTATCAAGGTAGAGGGTCTTAACGCTAAAGAATTCAGACAACAGAAAATCACAATCTTAGATTACACTGCAATCATTTTTACCGCTCGTACGGCTATTGACCATTTCTTTCGTCTATGCGAGGAAATGAGAGTTACCATCCCAGACACAATGAAGTACTTTTGCACAACTGAAGCTATCGCTCTATACTTGCAAAAATATACAGTGTACCGCAAGAGAAAAATATTCTTTGGCACATCAGGAAAATTGGAAGATTTACTTCCATCTTTGACTAAACACAGCAAGGAAAAATTCCTTTTCCCAGTTTCTGACGTTCATAAAGACAACGTTGACTTCCTTGATACTCACAACATCCCTTATAATAAGGCTGTTATGTATCGCACGGTTAGCAATGACTTCGAACCTAATGAAGAGTTTGATTACGACATGCTTATGTTCTTCAGCCCTTCTGGTATCGATTCTCTTATGAAGAATTTCCCTCAATTTGACCAGGGAAATGTTAGAATTAGCGCTTTTGGTGCTACTACAGCTAAGGCAGTAAAAGACGCTGGACTTCGTTTGGACCTTGAAGCTCCTACAGCTGAGGCTCCTTCTATGACCGGTGCACTTGACTTATATTTGAAGGCTGAAGCCAAAAAGAAGTAATTTTTAAGCATCACAAGATATTTATTAAGACTTATAGGCTTATCTTTGTAGCTTGTAAGTCTTAATTGTTTTTATTTAAAACCGCATGCAGGGCAACAGACTCTATAAATACGAGAAACTTCGTAGCCGCACTTATATCAGCGATATATTTAGTGACGGACAAGGAGCTATTTCATATCCGCTTCGAGCAGTATTCAAGATTGTACCGCGCGAACAGACTCCTGCACAGTTTCTTATAACGATTCCTAAAAAGAAGATTCGCACTGCTGTGGGACGAGTGTTGTTACGCCGCCGCACACGTGAAGCCTACCGACTCCATCGCGACTGCCTAATCCCAGCCCTCGATGAATGCAATCTTTCTGTACATATAGCTTTCATTTATCTCGATTCAAAGCCTGCTGAATACGCTTTAATTGAAGAAAAAATGATTTCTCTGCTTAAAAAAATTTCAGATTCCGCCAGAAATAAGGCGGCAAACCAAAACTCAAAAGAATGAAACGCATCCTCTCCATATTGCTTCTCATTCCGATATACTTTTATCGCGCATCAATTTCTCCATTGCTGCCGCCTAGTTGTCGCTACACTCCCACTTGCAGCCAGTATGCCATTGAGGCCATTAAAAAGCACGGGCCTTTTAAAGGATTGTGGCTGGCTATAAAACGTATTGCCCGTTGTCACCCTTGGGGTGGAAGCGGATATGACCCTGTCCCATGATTATAGACGTTCACACACATCACTATCACACGCCTAACGCCGTTATAAATGTTGAATTAGACGAGTTCGACCCTGCCGAGGATGAATATTACTCTCTTGGCATACATCCCTGGAATGCAAGTAATCCTAATGCACAAGACCAATTCAATAAAATATCAGAAATAGCTAATTCCAACGATCAAGTCGTAGCTATCGGCGAGACTGGTCTTGACACCCTCTCAGAGGCGTCTCTTGAGGATCAGATGCACCTCATGGAACAACATATCGTTTTATCGGAAGAGTGTCGGAAACCGCTCGTAATTCACAGCGTGCGCCGTTCGTCTGAAATCATTCAGCTACACAAGAAATACAATCCTTCACAACCATGGATTATACATGGATTTCGTGGAAATGCCAATATAGCCATAGCTCTAATAAAAGAAAGGATATACTTATCTATTGGTGAAAAATTCAATGCTAAGGCTGTGAATATAATACCTAAAGATTTACTTCTTGTTGAAACCGACGAATCCAATCTATCTATCGACGATATATGCTCTCGCATTGCTCTATATCGTGTAACTACCGCCGAAGAGATAAAAAAAATAGCAGGTGAAAATGCATCCACCTGCTTTAACCTTTAGCTTCTTTCAATTTTTTATTACATCGTAGTAGGAATAAACAATTCCCATTTATAGAATTGAGGGGTATCACTCAATATTAGATTTCCTGAGCCATCCATTCTATAGTAATAGATGTCATAAGTACCATCTTGGTAGGTTACTTGAAGCGTGTTTATCCCACGCACGCCATCTCTCCACAGTATTGGTTCGCTCCCCCATTGGCCTCTGTTATCAAAGTATCCATATCCTCCTGTTCCATCTGGATTGAAGTTATATTTCACTACTTGATAATCCCCTACAACCCCATATTGGTTTTGTTCCAATTGCCAGGTTCCTGTAATATTCCAAAGATAAGGTTCATCTTCAATACATGAATTTAGCGTCAATGCCACCAAGGCAAGTACGCAAATCATCATCGTTGTTTGTAATTTTTTCATTTCTAGCCCAATTATTTAACAAAGATACTACTAGTCTCGGTTAGTTTAAAATTAAATACTCTTTTATTTTTATCTACCCAATAATGGCCTCTGTATAATTAAAACGAATGGCGGAAGAAAAATGTTACATTCTCACCGCCATTCGGATATTTTAACGTCAATATTTCAATTGACTATTTTTCTTAGATTAAATACTATTTCTTTACAGGTAGCATTATAATTTCAGAACGGTTTCCTTGCTTTATAAGGCTAGCAATAAACTTCTGCATTGAATCTGGAGTCAAACCATTGATAATACTGCGATAAGTAGTATTCTTATCCAAGCCATCTGTTGCATATGTATCCATAGCATCTAGCCAGTAGCTATTATCATGTTCGTCTTCTTCAATTTGTTTAAGCATGTATTCCTTAACTTTAGCTAGCTCTTCTGGCTTAACATTCTTTGCCAAGTTCTCAAGTGCGTCTATAGTGAGCTTTGTGCTCTTCTCACGCTTATCTGGATTCAATGCAAATGAAGCTGAAATAATTGCCTCTGAATCATAATTATTTCTTAGCATTCCGCGTGCATGTGGAGAATAAGCTGCGCCCTCATCTTCACGTACACTGTTAAGAAGCTCTGTCGACATCAATTGGCCAGCTACACTAGCTTTTAAACGATTTTCTAATGTGTTAGGCATTTTAGCAAACCAAGTCATTGCAAGCATTGCTTGGTCATTTTCTGTCTTGTGCTCGAATTCCTTTGTATAAACACCTTTCTTGCGTGCTACGCCATCATTCTTAGCAATTTCTTTCTTCTTTGCATCACCTGGAAGTGAACCGATATATTCTTCAGCGAACTTCTTCATTGTTGGCATATCAAAGTTTCCAACGAAAGTGAATACAAAGTCCCCTGCATTTGCAAATCTTTCTTTCACGATTTGATGCATGCGGTCGTAATTCATCTTCTCTAAAATCTTCATGCCCATTATTTGAGCCTTTGGATTGTTCTGATAAGTGATATTTGAAACTGAATCACTAAATACGTAGTTAGGATTCTGAACTTGGTTCTTAAATGCAGCTGTAGCCATTTGTTCTGCTCCCTTGAAACCTTCTTTATCATAACGTGGCTTAGCAATATTCAAATAAAGAAGTTGCATCATTGTCTCAAAATCTTTAGTGGTTGAACGACCGTTAAGACCCTCATCATAACCACCAACAGAAAGAGATACGCTTGCTTGCTTTCCACTCATCATCTTTTGGAGGTCATTATAAGTGAATTTGTCAACTCCATTAAGTTCCCAAAGTGCGCTTATCATTGCTACACTTGGATAATCTGCTGCACTGTATAGTGATGCTCCACCCTTACTTGTTGCGGTCATCAAAATTTCATCATCCTTGAATGTTGTTGGACGTGCCATTACAGTTGCACCATTAGAAAGCTTCAATTCAGTGAAACCAAATTTAGCTGCCTTCTCAGAAACAATTTTGCCTGGCTTTGGCATTTCCGACATCAATGGTTGCATTACTGTATTATCCTTCAATGGCTCTAGCTTTGATGCCTGAACATCTGCTGCTACCTTTTGTAATGCTTCTTCTGTTGGAAGAACGAAATCAGCCTTGTCTGGACCAGTTGCGATGATTACGATATTCTTTCCGTTGAATATTTGCTTTAATGACTGGTTCACAGCTTCTACTGGAATCATTGGAGCACTTGTCTTTATCAGGTTATATTCATGGTCAATACCGCTCATTGGAAGATTATCTATAAAGTTTGAAATATAAACTTGTGCATAATCATCGTTCTTTTGCTTGTTACGGTTGCTGTATTGCTTTTCAAGTCCACTTAGATATTCAGTGCGTGCACGATCATATTCACTTGCCGTGAATCCGTAGTCCCCAAGACGTTTAAGCTCGGTTAATACAGCCTTCAATGCTGCCTCAGCACCATCTTTACCTATTGTTGCTTGAACTGTTACCGCACCCTTAGTTGTTGATACAAGGAAGTTTTCAAATCCACCCGCTGCACTTGCAAATGGTGCATCTGCCTTCATTGCTATATCATTAAGACGCTCATTCAAGATTCTTGAAGCTACACCTTCAATATAGTCATTCAAATATGTTATATCAGTATTGCGGTTATCACGTGGTAGTTTATCATATTTCACGTTGATTAAGAACAATTCTGCTGGCATCTCGCGATCTTTCTGAGCCACGATAATTGGTTGGTCATTATCTGGAACTGAGAAATATTCAAATTTACCAGGATTAGCCGGCATCTTGATTGGCGAGAATAATTCTTTAATCTTAGCCTCAACCTTATCTACATCAATATCTCCAACCACTACAATGCCTTGTAGATCTGGGCGATACCATGTTTGATAATAATCTCTCAATACATTTGGATCGAAGTGATCAACCACATCCATAATACCAATAGGAAGACGGTCACCATATTTGCAACCTTGATACAACTTATTGCCATTCTGTTCTAGGATACGCATAAATGCACCATTTCCTTGGCGCCATTCTTCATGAATCACACCACGTTCCTTGTTTATCTCATCTGTGGCTAGAGTCAAATCATCTGCCCAGTCATGAAGGATTAGTAAGCAACTATCCACTAGATTTGGCTTGTTAGGCACATTGGTAATCATGTAAACCGTGCGGTCTGTTGAGGTATAAGCATTAAGGTTATAACCAAACTTCACACCGTTACTTTCTAACCAAGTAATCATTTTCTTTTCTGGAAAATTCTTTGTTCCATTAAAGCACATATGCTCTAGGAAGTGAGCAAGACCGCGTTGGTTGTCGTTCTCTTGAACTGAACCTACCTTTTGTGCAATGTGGAAATCAACTTGTCCCTTTGGGTATTCGTTGTGACGAATGTAATATGTTAGCCCGTTGGCTAATTTGCCCACCCTGACGCCACTATCAACAGGAGCGGCAGGAATCTGCATTTGCTGTGCGTTGATAGTAACTCCAAAAGCCACCATCACTACTGCCATTACTAAAAAACTACAGAGTTTCTTCATCGTTTTTAATTTAATTACTATTGTACCGCCAAATATAAGCTATTTTTAGTTAAACAGACGGTTTTATTATACATTAATTACTTTATATTCCCTATAATGCGCACTTATACATTCCCTTAAAAAGCGCATTTTATTTATTAGACGTGCAAACATGCAAATAGGTTGCATGTTTTTTAGAAATTTTTTTGAAAAAATCATAACACAACCATTTTTAACCAATTATATCCCGATTTTTATCGCAAAACAAACTATTTAGCTGCGTGAGCGTAATAATATTATTGATTTAGGCACGAGTTTTGCCTTATTGTCTTATAAGGGCTATTTTCTGACATCGAAGTTAGCCTGAATCAAAGTAAAAAAGATTAAATTTGTATCTAAACATTAAGAACAGGAATTATGAAGTATCGTGATGAAGAAGATAAGTGCTACGGCGTAACTGGCATGGCCATAGGACTAACGATATTTGAGGCTGATGATTTATTTAACTCTATTACTATCGATGCCGAAGGCCTCGACTGCATATCTTTCACCCCTGAATATTATTTCACTGGGAATCCTGCCATTTCGGCACGCAACGCTTGGAAAAGCGTGCTTGAGCACTACCAGCTCACTTCTGGCTTAGTCATTGCCGACGCTATGTGTCGCAGAATGTTTCGCGACAGGGGGTCAATGGACAAGGCTCTGCGCAAATCTCTTTATGAGGCTATTGCTGAAGAAGGTAAGAATTCTTGTCAACTTGAAGATGATGAGGTTGAACAGATTTTTGAGAAATCTTATCGTTATCTGATGAAACTTCTCTCTAACTATCAAGTGCAGGATATAGTGCAAGACTTTGCTAAAGAGTTGAAAAGACGTCGCATAATGACTCAACATGAAGTTGCTGAAGAATTAAGACTATTAAGATGATTTTCTTGGAACTTCAAAAGTAGGTTGTTGTTATTTATATAGTAAATTTATAATATTAAGATATGCCCACAGGAAAGCCATTCACCAATCTAAAACAATTCTTGAAAGGTTATTTTGACCTCTCAAAAGACTTGGATGATGAGAAATTAGCCACCCAATCCATAATGGATGGAGTGTCTTTTAAAGGTTCAAATATCATTATCTTAATCATTGCTATTTTTATTGCATCTCTGGGGCTTAACACCAATTCTGCCGCCGTAATAATCGGTGCCATGCTTATATCCCCACTAATGGGACCTATAATTGGCATGGGGTTCGGACTTGGCACTTATGATTTCGACCTCATCAAGCGCTCCTTCAGAAACATTGCAATGGCAGCTGGCTTTAGTGTACTAGCTTCCACCATCTATTTTCTGATTTCTCCTGTGAGTGAAGGTAGGTCTGAGCTACTTGCTCGCACATCCCCAACCATCTACGACGTATTCATAGGGTTCTTTGGTGGTTTAGCTGGAATCGTAGCACTAGCTTGTAAGCAAAAAGGGAATGTTCTTCCTGGAGTAGCTATCGCTACTGCTCTTATGCCTCCTTTATGCACGGCAGGTTATGGTCTTGCCACATGGCAACTGCATTATTTCTTTGGTGCGTTCTATCTGTTCCTCATCAATTCTATCTTCATAGCTTTTGCCACCACTATCGGAGTTAAGTTCCTAAAATTTCCTCGGCAGAAGTTGTTAGACGAAGAGAGACAGAAGAAAGTACATCGATTCGTTTATACTATACTTGCAATAACTTTATTGCCTAGCATTTGGCTTACATTCCTAATGCTCCGCGAAAATTACTTTATTAATGATGCCAATAGCTTTATAAACCAGGAATTAATATTTCCGAATACGCAGATTTTTAATAAAGATGCTTATATAAAGGATGGCAAAAAATATATTGACGTTACTCTTATCGGAGAGAAAGTAAACACCGATTCCCTAAAAGTAGCTTTAGCTAAAAAATTAGACGAAAGCCCCTCTTTGAGAGGTACTATTATTGATATCCAACAAGGTTTTGGAATCGGAATAACTGGCAACAAGGATAATACGCGCGAGATTACCTCATCGATGTTTAATGAAATATATGCTGATAACCAGCGTAAGATTGTTGCTCAGAACAAGACTATTGACTCTCTTAGAGTAGTTCTCAAAAACGCTACTGAGTTCGAAAGACTTTCTAAGAAGATTTCTCCTGAGCTGAAAGTATTATTCCCTAATGTGCAGGACTTAGCACTTAGCAGAAATGTATTCTGCGATACTCGCAGCGAACGTCTTGACACGGTAGATATGGCGATTATACAAACCTCAGCTCCTTTGAGCGCAAAAGAACAGCGCAAACTTGTGAATTATCTACAAGTAAGATCAAATGTAAAGTCGATTCGCCTCGTGCATAGCAATGATTTGAAATAAAATATAGTGAAAATAGTAATTATCAACAAAAGCGACCTTATTGGAGGTGCGGCAGTCGTGTCGTATCGCTTAATGAACGCCCTCCGAAATATTGGAGTAGATGCGAGAATGATCGTACTCGATAAGGTAAGCAATGACGATAATGTACTATCAGTCAAGAAGGACAAGACCGACAAGACTTATTTTCTTTTGGAACGGCTTGGGATTTTCACTAATAATGGATTTTCCCGCGAGAATCTTTTCAAAGTATCCACTGCTCTATGGGGGCGCTCCCTTGCATCTCATCCCTGGATACAGGAAGCTGATGTGGTAGCTCTTAATTGGATTAATCAGGGAATGTTATCTATAAAAGGGATAGAAGAAATAGCCGGATTGGGAAAACCTCTTATCTGGACTATGCACGATATGTGGGAGTGCACTGGTATCTGCCACCACGCATTTGAATGTAGTCGTTACAAATTGCAATGTGGAAGTTGTGCCTTTCTGGGAAGTCATAAAGAAAAAGACTTATCCACTAAAGTGCAAAAGCTCAAAAAGAAACTTTATGACAAGACTGATATTCACTTTGTAGCAGTTAGCAATTGGTTGGCTGAAAGATGCCGGGAGAGCGCTCTCCTAGGACCAAAATCTGTAAGCGTAATTCACAATGCCTTTCCTATTGAAGATTTCGATTATAATCGTCGTAATACACCACTCCACGATATCCCAACAGATAAGAAAGTGATTGTGATGGGAGCTGCACGGCTTGACGACCCAATCAAAGGTTTCGAATATCTCATAGAATCATTGGATTATATTGCCAGAAACAAGCCTGAATTGGCTAAAAAATTGCATCTTATACTTTATGGCAATATTCGCGACGTTTCTCTCCTTGATAAAATCGCAATTCCTTATACCTTTATAGGTCGAGTAAATGGAATAATCGACCTTGTGGATATTTACACTCATTCTGATATTGTAATTTCGACATCTTTCTACGAAACTCTTCCGGGCACTCTTATTGAGGGCCAAGCGAGCGGATGTATTCCTGTAACTTTCGGTAATGGGGGGCAACGTGACATTGTAGAGCATCTGATATCGGGTTACATAGCCAAATACAAAGATGCCGGTAGTATTGCTGAAGGAATCGAATGGGCTGTACAAGCTCAAATAAATCGCAAGGAGTTACACGAAAGCGTAAGAGCCAAATTCTCAGCTGAAAAAATTGCTAATGATTACCTGACGCTTTTCAATAATTTGATAACAAACAAAAAAACAAAATAAAAATGCAGACTGTACTTTTTCACGAAACGATTTTCGGACCTATTCATAGCAGACGTCTAGGTACTTCGCTCGGTGTGAACTTATTGCCAACCGACGGCAAGATTTGTTCTTTCGACTGCCTATATTGCGAAGCTGGCTTTAATGCTCAAGGACCTGGTAAAAACGGAATCCCATCACGTGAAACCGTGAAAAAAGCGTTAGCAAAGAAACTCAAAGCTATGGCCGAGGCTGGGGACCCACTAGATGTTATCACATTCTCTGGTAATGGTGAACCTACTCTACACCCTCACTTTAAAGAAATTGTGATGGACGTGCTTATGCTCCGAGACAGATACTTCCCAAATGTGAAAGTTAGTGTTCTTAGCAACAGCACTATGCTTGGCAACGAAAATGTGGTAAAGGCTCTTAAGAAGGTAGATATGAATATACTCAAACTCGATTCTGCCATCTCTCCAACGTTGCGTGCTATAAACCAACCTGCTTCTACTGGAGTTCAACCATACGGAGTTGTTGCTGATTTGAAACAGTTTGACGGAAAATGTATAGTTCAAACAATGTTCCTACGTGGCGAACACAACGGAAATAAGATAGACAACACTACCGATGCTGAAATTGATGCACTTATCGAGGCATATAAGGAGATTAATCCTCAAGAGGTGATGATATACTCCATTGACCGTAAAACTCCCGAGGAGAACCTGCAAAAGGTCTCTGCTGAAGAATTACAAAAGATTGGCGACAAAATTAAAGCGGCTGGCATCAAAGTTCAAGTCAATGCCTAATAATTTCAGGATAATAATATTGAGATGAAGATACCCGATTTCTTAACAGCGGGAGACAGAATTGCAATCGTGACACCGGCAAGCCATATAAATCCCGATTATGTGGATGGTGCCTTTGAAACTATTGAAACACTCGGATTCAAACCTGTGCTTAGCAAACACTGTAAAGGGGCTTATGGATATTATAGCGGTTCAGAGGAAGAACGCACTGAAGATTTCCTTAAAGCGCTCAAAGATCCTAAAATCAAAGCAATCCTTTGTAGTCGTGGGGGCTATGGAACGGTTCATCTTGTAGAACAAATTCCACTTGAGGTAATTGCCAAGAATCCTAAATGGATTATTGGCTTCAGCGATATATCAATACTCCATGCTATGGCTAACCGAGCTGGTGTAATGAGTATTCATGCATCCATGGCAAAGCATCTGGCTCTTCATGGGTCCGATAATCAGTGTACACGCATTCTTTTTGATGCTCTATCAGGCAAGCTACCTGAGTATACCCAGAAGACTCATCCATATAATCGTTTGGGACATACCGAAGGCGAGATTATTGGTGGAAATATGGCTGTGCTATGCGGCCTTCTCCGCACTGATATAGATATATTCAAGGGCGGAAAGATTCTCTTTATTGAGGACGTAGGAGAAGCGATATACAAGATTGAACGAATGCTTTACGACCTACGATTAGCAGGAATACTCCCTTCTATAAAGGGCTTGATTGTGGGACGGTTTACTGATTTCGACGAACCAGATGCTAACGGAGATACTATGAACAGTATGATTCAGAGAATGGTTGAACCCTACGACTATCCAGTAGCATTCAACTTCTCAATAGGGCATATTGACGATAATATTCCAATAATTGAGGGAGCTACTGCTACTTTCACAGTGAACAGCGAAGGTGCCACTTTAAAATTCTGAATTTATCGGTTCCCCTTATTTTTTATTTAATTTTGCATTGATATTATAGAATTGAAATATGTATAACAACAATAGATTCACCACAAACAACCCTCCTGTAACAGCCTAACTGGCTGAATGATTACCTTTGGTTTCTCCACACTCTATCTGTGAAAGATTCGGTGCGGCTAAGTTCTGTGTGCCCATTTAAACACACTAAAAATTGTTTGGCCATTAATTACACTATCTATTTAATTATAAATGACCAAATAAAAATGAAAAATCTAAGATATTATTTTATGGTTCTACTTGGTGGAACCCTTTATGGGACAATGTCATCTTTTGTCAAATTATCATATAAAGAAGGCTTTACAGTTGCACAAATATCATTCTGGCAAGCATTTATATCAGCTATAATACTGACAATATGCACCATAACATCATTAAAAGAGCCACAGCCTTTATCAAAAAAAGGTTACTTTCCATTACTTTTAACTGGAGCATCTATTGGCCTAACCAACTTTCTTTACTATGCATCAGTATTCTATATTCCGGCATCGCTTGCAATAATAATACTAATGCAATTTACATGGTTCAGTTTATTACTCGAATGGATTATCTTCCGGCATAAACCATCTGTAACAGAACTAACCACAACCTTTTTTATCCTTATTGGTACTCTACTCGCTGGAAATATATTTGAACTCAATGTTCATGATTTTTCTTTAAAGGGCATTACATTGGCTTTTAGCTCTTCTATTACCTATGCCGTATACATTATGGCAAATAGCAGGGTTGGCAAAGGGATAAATTGGAAACCCAAAAGTATGTTTATAATGATTGGGTCCTCATTATGCATTTTGCTTATCAATACTAATCAAATTATAAACACTAATTATCTGGCTCCAAATTTCTTGGCATGGGCAGTATTTCTTGCTGTTATTGGAACGACTATTCCAACGGCTCTTTTTTCTATAGGCTTTTCAAAAATAGGAGCCTCTATTAGCTCTATACTTATGACTGTGGAATTGCCAGTAGCGGTTATGTGCGCTGCCTTAATTCTTCATGAGAGAATAAATTCTGTCCAAATGGGAGGAGTAATAATTATGCTTACCTCAATTTCAGCAATGAACTACTATAAGGCTACTAAAACGCACTGATATATATATATATTCAAGGGCGGAAAGATTATCTTTATTGAGGACGTAGGAGAAGCAATATACAAGATTGAACGAATGCCTTACGACCTACGATTACCAGGAATACTCCCTTCTATAAAAGGTTTGATTGTGGGACGGTTTACCGATTTCGACGAACCCGATGCTAACGGAAATACTATGAACAGTATGATTCAGAGAATGGTTGAACCCTACGACTATCCAGTAGCATTCAATTTCCCAATAGGGCATATTGACGATAATATTCCAATAATTGAGGGAGCTAAGGTATCTCTAAATGTTGATTACGAAGGGGCAACACTTAAATTCTAAAAATAATGGGCTCAGCTTAATTGCCGAGCCCATGTTCTTTATATGTATTGGCCAGTCATTTCAAAATACTTATATAATACAAGTATCGATATCAATTTCTCACGTTTCGAATCCTTAAACTGCTCACACCATTCGTGCGCATGGTTAATTATTGCTTCTGCTTCATCTGGATGTCCAATATAATATTGCATTCGTTCCTTTAAGTCAGAATAATCCGGTTTTATTTCTACATAATGGTAATTCGGCAATAATTTGCCCTCCATAAACCAAGTCTCGCAACTTGGATGTGGCATTATTGCCAATGAATTGGAATTCATTACCCATTTAAGATTGCTTGCCACATCATTTCCTTCAAGACAAATAACAAATTTATACTTCATATGGTCATATAAAGTCATCTTGGGAACCAACCATTCTTTTTTGGCATAATGATGCCCCTTAATCTCCCCCACATCACACATTGGATCTCCAAACCATTTTTCGCCAAAATCAATCCTACGAGGTTTATTGTAAATCTTCCCTCGAAAGATTGCTTTATCTTCTTTTTCTTTGAATTCTAATCTGTCCTTAAAGAATATAAAATGACGAACTTTATCGAGCTTCATCAATACTGAATTCTGATTATTATCGCACACAGGTCGGCTTTTAACTATAGATGGTTCATCTGGAATTGTTATTACATCTCCAAATTTGTATTTCCAATAAAGCATTTTTGGAAAATATCTTAGATATTCAAATGTGTCAAAGAAATATACTGAATTATATCCTCCGTTGAGGTGAAATTTGCTTAATTTACTTGAATCCTCCCCAATTACTGTTGTTCTTGAAAGCCTACAATAATAATTAACCCGATCAGTTATATATTCCTTGTCTTCTCGGCTTTTTAAATATTCAATTATTGTCCTTCGACGAATCCTGAATATAATATTTGGTATAAAATATACCATTAGCGAGTTCTTAGCATAATATTTTAATTTGCTATTTTTACCGCTATGAATCAAATACTTAAACATTTATTAATGTCAATTTATATTGTCATAAAATAAGCCTTGCATTGTATCATCTACACTACAACAACTAAAAACATAAACAGGTTAAATACTGTATCTCTCAATGGTTTTTTATAGCCAACCTTCTTTACGGTACCATCCTATGGCCTCTCGAAGCCCTTTCCTCAAATCATATTGTGGATTGAAATTAAAATCTTTTTTTGCCTCAGAAACATCACAGAGCCAGTTGCGCTGCTTTATAATAGTGAACTTGTCCCGATTCAGCGTACTGGGCTTTAATCTTATAATTCCCCATAATTCTGCCACACTGCACACCAAATAAGTTATCCAGAGCGGACACTTTATCGGTACTACAAACTTCTTTCCCATTTCTTCGGCAGCAATTTGTCTAAACTCATCCTGGGTATAGCCCCTATCCTCAGCTATGTAATATATCTTGCGGTTAACACCTGCACTAAGTGCATCCATCATAGCCGCAACTAAATCTTTTACATAAATAAAAGTAAGCATCTGACGCTTATATCCAACACTGAAATCAAATCCATTCTTGATACTCTTCAGCATTAAATAATAGTCCTTTTCATGAGGGCCATACACGCCTGTGGCTCTAAAAATTACATATGGAAAATCAGGGACTGTTTGCAGATACATCTCTGCCTTCATCTTCGACACTCCATATTTAGTATTTGGCTTGGGTATTTGACCGGTCTTGAACGGAGTATAATCCTTATCATCACCCATACCCATTGCACTCAAGCTACTCATCATCAAAAATGATTCAGGCACTGCATCTATTTCGTGGAGTGTGTCTACGAAAGTGCGAAGATATTGGAAATTAATTCTGTTGAAATCTTGAAAATTAGTACATTTAGTTGCCCCCAGATTATGGATTATATAGTCCCATTTGCCATTTTTCTCTACAGCCTCGGATAATTGTCTCTTAAGATTTTCTGCATTAGAAAAGTCCAATTCAATCACATTGGTATTAGGGTCGGAAAGATATTCTCTGGATGTGGTTGCACGCACTGCAGCCCATGTCTCAAAACCTCTGTTAAGAGCCTCTGTAACAATGAATCCCCCGATAAATCCACCTGCTCCAGTAATTAGAATTTTCTTTGCCATATTCTCATCTAAAATTTGTGTGCAAAGATAATGTAAATTGAGTATATAATCGCCAAGTTTATTTGATTGTTACACTCTGTTGTATAGTTATCTTAATTAAAAGCTCAATCTATATAATAAGATGGATTCGCTATTCGAATAAACTGAGATTTTTATCAAGTAATTGAAATGTGAGGCGGTGATAAGGTGTTGTTCCATACTGGGCGATTGCAGCACGATGAGCTTTAGTGGGATATCCTTTATTCTTTCCCCAGTCATATTGGGGATATTCCTCTGCTATCTTCCTCATATACTCGTCACGATGCGTCTTTGCCAATATTGAGGCCGCAGCAATGCTCATCATCTTACCGTCTCCTTTCACAATACAAGTGTGAGGTATATTAGAATATGCTATAAATCTGTTTCCATCTATTAGTAAGGCTTCAGGACGCACTTTTAATTGGTCAATGGCTCGATGCATTGCCATGAATGAAGCTCTCAGTATATTTATCTCATCAATTTCTTGAGGACTCACAAAAGCTACTGCCCAAGCCAAAGCCTCGCTTTCAATGATAGGTCGTAAAGAATCTCTTTGATGATCGGTAAGTTGCTTGGAATCGTTCAATAGGTCATTAGTGAACCTTTCAGGCAATATTACGGCTGCAGCAGTGACAGGCCCTGCAAGGCATCCACGTCCAGCCTCATCACAGCCGGCTTCTATTCGGCCTGGGATAAGATATTGCTCTAGCATTTATAAGATTTATTTGGTTCGTTGAATAATATAGCTAAACAAAGATTTGAATTCTTCAACCGGATGATTAGGAGTATATTTATCAATAATTGCAAATGCTTGATCGCGAAAGCGTTCCATTGTGGTATAAGCATATTCGATACCGCCTTCCTGTTTTGCAAAATCAATTAATTTTGCAATCTCATCTACATTAAGCTGTGATTTTTGCGACAAAGCAACCATTTCATCATGCAATGGGCTCTCATTTCGGCTTAAAGCATATATCAAGGGCAATGTGATTTTTCCTTCGCGTAGGTCGTTTCCCGTTGGTTTTCCTATTTTCTCGTCCTCGAAATAATCAAAAATATCGTCTTTTATCTGGAAACACATTCCAAGGAGTTCTGCGAAACGCATTATTTCCTGTAGTTTGTCATTAGATGCTCCAGCAGCGTATCCTCCTACTTCCACACAGCTGCGGAACAAGGAAGCTGTCTTATGACGTATAATATCGAAATAAGTATGCTCATCTATCGAGTGATTGCGGGCTAAATCTATCTGGTCAATCTCGCCTAGAGCCAGTTCCCGTCCTAGACGTGACATTGATGAAATAATGCGAAACTCTTGCGTCATAACAGCACAATGAAGGGCTGAGCTCACAAAAAAGTCGCCCACCAACACTGCTATATGATTATCCCAGATTCTGTTTATTGTAGGTTCTCCACGACGTTCTTTTGATTCATCTATCACATCATCGTGGATTAGTGATGCATTGTGCAATAATTCTATCGCTGCACCTGCATTTAGAACCTTGTTTGTGATACCTCCAAAAAACTTACCGCTCAACAAAACCAAAATCGGACGAATCTGCTTTCCCTTTGTGATAAGAAAATTCTTCACCACCTGACGCATCAAGGGTGAGGAGCTCTCTAGAGAAGAATTTATTATCCCATTCAGTTCCTCAAGTTCAGAAGCTATATTTTCTTGTATTGTTTGTACTTCGACCATACTTGGTGATTAAGTTGCAAAAATAGTAATAAATCTTCTTTATAGAGAATTTACTATTTAAATATTTCTGAAATAGGCTAAAATGGATTATATTTATCTTCGAATTGTAATTTAGAACTAACAAATACGTTATTTTGTTTACAATTATAACGCACAACACCCCTCACATGGAACCAAAGAAATTATTTCTACTGGATGCGTATGCTCTTATTTTTAGAGCTTATTACGCTTTAATTCAATCGCCAAGATTTTCATCATCAGGATTCAATACTTCTGCTATTTTTGGATTTGTCAATACTCTCCAAGATGTGTTGAAGCGGGAAGCTCCCACTCATATTGCTGTTTGTTTCGATCCTCCCGGTCCTACTTTCCGACACGAGGCATTTGAGCAATATAAAGCTGAACGTGAAAAAACCCCGGAAGACATAAAGAAATCTATCCCTTATATCAAGCGTATTATCGAAGCATATCACATCCCGGTTATCGAAGTGCCAGGATATGAAGCCGACGATGTGATTGGAACTCTGGCAATGAAAGCGCAAGCCCATGGATTCACCACATTTATGATGACTCCTGATAAAGATTTCGGACAATTAGTTACCGATCATAATTTCATATACAAACCTGGTTGGCGTGGTGGCGATTTTGAAATCAGGGGAGTTAAAGAAATATGCGCCAAATATGAGCTCGACAACACCAAGCAAGTGATTGATATACTTGCTCTTATGGGCGATAAGATTGACAACATCCCAGGATGTCCTGGTGTTGGACAAGTAACTGCTGTAAAACTCATAAAGCAATTCCATTCAGTTGAAAATCTAATTGCTAACACAGATCAATTAAAAGGAGCCCTAAAAGCCAAGATTGAAACCAACTCAGAAGGCATAACGTTTTCCAAATTCCTTGCTACTATAAAAATTGATGCTCCTATTGAGTTCTCCGAAGAAAGCCTTAAACGTGAGGCAATTGACTACAACGAATTGCGCGAAATATTCAACGAGCTTGAATTTAAGACCCTAATCACTCGTATAATTGACAAGCGTGAAGGTGCTTTTGGCGAAGCTCCAGCGGCCGAGCCTACCAAAGTAGTATCAAAACAAGGAAGTTTATTTGGAGATGAACCCACAGAAGAATCATCTTCTATTGCTTCAGAGGCAGCCCTTCCTGCAAATTACAACAACCTGCAAAGCACTACTCATAGGTATCAGACGCTTGAAAACATCGACAAAGTGAACTTACTTGTGGGAAAACTAAAGGGATTAAAGGAATATGGTGTATCAGTGATTACTGCGGGCGACAACAATGTTGAAATGAAAATCATAGGTGTTGGGATTTGTGCCTCTCCAGGAAACGCCGTTTACATTCCAGTACCTACAAAAGGTGATGAGCGCACAGATATACTTGACGCACTTCGACCACTTTTTGAAAACAATACAGCCACCTATGTAAGTGCCGATGTAAAGCATGATATGCTTGCGCTTCGTAGTGCAGGCATAGAGCTAACAGCTCCTTATTTCGACACAGCTGTGGCTCATTATCTTGTACAGCCGGAAATGAATCATGACTTGCCTCGACTAAGTAGTATACTGCTGAATTATGAGCCTATTCTAGAAGATTCACTCACCGAAGGTAAAGGTAAGAATAAGCAACCTCTTAGTGAAGCTCCATTAGATAAGTTGAGCGACTTTGCTTGTGAGCAAGCTGATATAGTACTCCAACTTAAAGCAAAACTTATTCCTCTTATCAAAGAAAACGGCATGGAAGGTCTTCTTAGAGATATGGAGTTACCTCTTATTGAAGTACTTGCAAATATGGAATGGGATGGCGTGAGACTGGATGTCTCTGTCCTTAATGATTTCTCTGTCCAACTTAATGAACGCATGCATCGAATCCAAGCCGAATGTTATGAGCTTGCCGGTGAGGAATTCAATATCGGTTCGCCAATGAAAGTGGGTGAAATTCTTTTTGACAAACTCAAAATTGACGATAAAGCAAAAAAAACTAAGAGTGGGCAATACTCAACCACAGAAGAAGTTCTTGTAAAGCTAAAAGACAAGAATCCTATCGTTGGGAAAATACTTGAGCTACGAGGAATTAAGAAGCTTCTTACCACCTACACCGAAGCTCTCCCTCTTCTAATAAATCCACGTACTAACAGAGTTCATACCACCTATAATCAAACGGTGACTGCCACTGGAAGGCTCTCGTCAACAAATCCTAATATGCAGAATATACCCGTTAGAAGTGATGAAGGTCGCGAAATCCGCAAGGCTTTCATTCCTGCCGAGGGTAACATATTCTTCTCTGCCGATTATTCGCAAATCGAATTAAGACTTGTGGCTGATTTAAGCAAGGATGACACTATGCTTGGTGCCTTCAAGGAAGGCGATGACATTCATGCCTTGACTGCAGCTAAGATATACCATGAGAAGTTGGAAGACGTTACAGCCGACCAACGTCGCAAAGCAAAAACTGCTAATTTCGGTATTCTTTACGGTATCTCTGCTTTTGGACTTTCTCAACGCCTTGAGATTCCACGCAGTGAAGCAAAACTACTTATTGATGGATATTTCGAAAGCTATCCAAAAGTTCATGACTATATGAATAAAAGCATCGAAGTAGCAAAAAAGCAACATTATGTTACTACTCAGTTCGGCCGTCGCCGTATGTTGCCAGATATCAACAGCCATAATGCCGTAGTACGCAGCTTTAGCGAGCGTAATGCCATTAACGCTCCTATACAAGGTACTGCTGCCGACATTATAAAGATTGCAATGGTCAATATATTCAAGCGATTCAAAACCGAAGGTCTAGAATCAAAAATGATTATGCAGGTGCATGATGAATTAAACTTCGATGTGATTCCTGAAGAGCTTGACCGTGTACGCGACATCGTAACCACCGAAATGGATGCTGCCTACAAGGGTGATGTCCCTCTCACTGCCTCATGGGGAGCAGCCAAGAATTGGCTTGAAGCACACTAATAATATAATGAATTCATTTACAATATATCAAAAAAAGAGCCATCCCTCACAGGATGGCTCTCATTTCTTTATAGCATTGCTTATTTATCCTTAAAAGCGTTTTCTGTCTTTTCTCGGATAGTTGTAGCTTCTTTTGTCTTCTTTGGTTCAGTGGCACCCTCCTTGTGTGGAGTAGTTGGAGCTGCCGCTGGTTCAGCTTGATTGAGCACTTGTGCCGGTGTTACTTCCTCACCATCGCCTTCTATCACTTCAATAGAATCACCTTCCACAGATACTGAATCTGAATCCGCTACCTGCTTATAGCATCCCGCACAATTATATGTGCTTGGGTCGATATACTCTTTTGGCTTGCTGAATTTCCTCTGATATTTCTTGAAATGTGGATCACCAAGAACAGATTGGAAGAAATATCCGCAAATAGGCAATGCCGTGCGGCTTCCCTGTCCTAAAGCTCCAGTTCGGAAGTGGATGCATCGGTATTCTCCTCCTACCCACGCTCCTGCTACAAGTCCTGGAGTTACTCCCACAAACCACGCATCAGAGTGATTGTTACTTGTTCCTGTTTTGCCTCCAAAATCAGTAGTGCGATGATAATCTCCCACATATCCCCAGAACGACATTGAAGTTCCACCAGGTTCAGTCATACCTGCCATAAGCATTTGTTGCATATAGAATGCTGAGCGATATGGAATTGCTTCATGCTGTTCATCTGGTGCCGTATAAATTACATTCCCATTGCGGTCTTCTATTCTTGTAACTAACACTGGTTCATGCATCTTACCATCATTCACAACTGTCCCATAAGCATTCACTAGTTCTAGCAAGTTCACATCCGAAGAGCCCAAGCTAAGTGATGGTTGAGGATCAAGTGGAGATTTAATACCCATAGCATGTGCTGTACGCACCACTTCAGGAATACCTACTTCCAGTCCCACTTTCACAGCTATACTATTCACACTTTGGGCAAATGCTGATTTAAGAAGCATCGAATCTCCCGTGAAATAGCCATTTGCGTTATGTGGCTGCCACACTGCAGGTTTTCCTTTACTATCAAGCACATTCATTTTAATATAGCTGTCCACTCTTCTATCGCATGGAGTCAGTCCCATGTTCATAGCAGCACTATATACAAATAATTTGAATGTAGAACCTGGCTGGCGCATTGATGTAACCTTATCATATTTCCATGTCTGGAAGTCTATATCTCCTACCCATGCTTTCACATGACCTGTTTCCGGCTCCATTGCCACAAAGCCTGAGTGCATATAGCGGACCATATATCTGATTGAGTCCATTGTACTCATAATCTCTGTGTGGCCCCCATCATAGTCAAACAAACGCACCTTGTGAGGTTTGTTTAGATAGTAGTTGATAGAATCTCTATTACCGTTATATCTGGCATCAAGAATCTTGTAAGTATCACTCTTCACGGCTATATCCTCAATAAAGTGAGGCACCTCCTGATGATTCTCGTCTTGCCATGGATTTGTGCTCCCCCAGTGGTTCTTGAAGTTGCGTTGTACCACTTTCATCTGCTTCTTCATAGCCTCCTCGGCGTATTTCTGCATTCTTGTATCCACAGTAGTATAAATTCTCAGTCCATCAGAATAAAGGTCATACCCATTCTCTTTGCACCAATCTTTCAAATCATTTGCTACGGCTTGACGGAAATACAATGCTTGTCCGTCATAGGCAGTTTCTTGTTTGAAGTTAAGGTTGAGCGGAAGTTCCTTGACTGAATCATATGCTTCTTTTGAAAGATATTTATGAGTCATCATATTCTCAAGCACTACATTTCTTCTGCGCAAACTATTCTTTGGATTAACACGCGGATTGTAATAAGACGTGGCTTTTAACAATCCCACAAGCACTGCAGCCTGTTCTGCTTTAAGAGCTTTAGGGGTAGTATCGAAGTAAGTCTTAGCTGCTGTCTTTATTCCATATGCGTTACTTCCAAAATCAACAGTATTAGCATACATCGTAAGGATTTCCTTCTTGCTATAGAACATTTCTAGTTCTACTGCTATTATCCACTCCTTACTCTTCATTATCAAGATCTTTAAGCCTGGAACATAACCTAGCAGACCAGTGGAATACTGTGTACGCACTCTGAACATATTCTTCACAAGCTGTTGTGTGATAGTAGAGGCTCCGCGAGCTCTTCCATGCATCATATCCTTGGCTGCTGCAAACAAACCTTGGAAATCAATACCATGATGGCTGTAAAAACGCTCATCCTCCGTACTAATTAAAGCATTAAAGAATACTGGATTAATCTCATCATAAGTGACAGGCGTGCGGTTTTCATTGAAATATTTTCCTATCAAAACACCATCCTCACTGTAAAGCAATGATGCTTCACTGTTTTGAGGGTGCATAATACTGTGCATTGAAGGTGATTTACCGAAAAGCCAAAATAAATTGAAACTTACTGCAAATACATATAAGAAAATACATACAATAAAGGTCGCGATTCCTAAACCTGTCTTTTTATACCATGGAGCTCCTTTATAGAGTCCAACATACCACCGCCAAAAGCGATGCCAATAGTTTTTGATAGTTTCAAAAGTCTTCTTCCCGAAGGAAATCAAACCGTCCTTGGTTATCTTCATAATAACTACGATTAGTGAAATCATGCAAAAGTAATAAATAACTATCTGCTGATATCGAATTCCGACAAAATATTTTATATTTATATAAAATTATAGCTCCTGTATTCTTTAAAATTTAACCTTTTTCTAATCGAAGAACCTATTTTCATGAATAAAAACGGCTGTTTCTCTCATTATTTTTAACATAAATTTTTCTTCAACTATTCCGATAGCAATTTTTACCTTTATAAAGAAAATCTATATCAATTTTGAAAAAAATTTGTACAAAAGTTGCATAATTTAATTTATTTAAACAAATTTGTAGTTGCATATTGTAAATATGATCTTAGACACTGATACTTTTTTTAGACAAAACAACGATAAAAGGAAAGTAGAATTTTAATATTAGTAACAATTTCTCATAAAACAAGAGTTGTTTAATACACAGGCATTTTATTAATATTATTTATATTTAATAATTGTTCACTTAATTACAAATAATAACGCTTATGAAGAAACAATGTGCATTGTTTATCGCACTTTTCTTAGCTTGCGGAAGTCCTTTTTATGGAGGAATTGAATCCTCTGGATTTACTGCTATGGCGCAAAGCCAAACTGGAAAAGTACAGGGAACCGTTAAAGATTCCAAGGGAGAACCTCTTGTGGGTGCAACTGTGATGGTTAAGGGCACGAGCCGCGGTGGAACTACCGATGTTGATGGAAACTTTTCAATTAATGCATCACAAGGAAGTACTCTTGTTATTTCCTATGTGGGTGAAAAAACTCAAGAAGTGAAGGTGACAGGCAAAACTGTCAATGTAATCATGGAAAGCAATTCAACCAATCTTGATGAAGTGGTTGTTACTGCTCTTGGTATCAAGAAAGACAAAAAATCTCTTGGTTATGCTGTTGACGACTTGAATGCAGACGAACTTATGCGTAATAAATCTGCTAATGCGGTTAATTCACTTTCCGGTAAAATTGCTGGTGTGAATATCACACAGTCTTCTGGTGCTGCTGGTGCAGGCTCACAAATTATTCTTCGTGGTGGTACATCCGCTTCTGAAGGTCGTGACAACCAACCTTTATTTGTTGTTGATGGTATTATTTACGATAACTCTTCTTCAATAGTTGGTAACTCAGCTTTTGATGGAGCCACTGCATCATCTTCAACTACTTCTAACCGTGTTATGGATATAAACCCTGAAGATATTGAGAATATGTCAGTTCTAAAAGGCCCGGCTGCTGCCGCTCTTTATGGATCTCGTGCATCCGCAGGTGTTATTATCATCACAACCAAGAAAGGAAAAGAAGGATCTGTAGAGGTTAATGTTTCTACTAAATATATTACTTCTTGGGCTAAGAGCCTTCCTAAGACTCAGACCACTTATAAAAGAGGTTTTATGGAAGAGGCATATGATGCCAATAAGAATCTCACAGGTGTGAATTTCAATGATTTCTCTTATTCATCTTGGGGAGAAAAAATAACCGATGGAACTCAAACTTACGACAATATCGGTAACTTCTTCCAAAATGGCGGCATCTGGGATACAAATATCAGCGTATCTGGAGGTACTAAGAACAGCTCTTTCTATTTATCAGGTTCTTACTACGATCAGAATGGTATTGTTCCAGAAACTGGATATAAGAAGTCAACTTTCCGTTTCAACGGCGAACAAAAATTCAAAATGTTTACTTTTGGGGCTAACGTAGCTTATTCTCAAGCTCGCACAGCAAAAACTCTTACATCTGCAGGTCTATTCAATTCAAGTGGTTCTGGTGCCCTTTCAAGCGTTTACACTTGGGCACCTACCGATGACATGACACATTACCTAAATGATGATGGAACACGTTATCGTATGTTTGGCGACCGCCTTGAACCAGCTGATGAAAAAGACAACCCTTATTGGATTATTAATAAAAACAAACTTTGGGATAATACTGAACGCTTCACTGGAAGTTTCAGTGTTAAAGCTGATATCACTAATTGGTGGTGGATTTCTTACCGCATGGGTATCGACTCTTATACTACCGACAATTCCACTAGAATTGCTCCTAATGGTGTAATCAAGCAAATTTGGGAAAAAGGTATGATGAGCGATAATACTCTTCGATTCCAGTATCTTTCTACCAACTTGATGACTAATTTCAACAAACAATTTGGAGATTTCAACGTAAACTTGATGCTTGGTACTTCTACCGACAATACTAAGACGAAGACTAATTATATGATGGCTTATGGTTTTGAGGTTCCAGAATTTTATGCTTATGACAATGTAAGTTCTGAAAATAAGAGTTTCAAATCAAATAAGTCTCTTCATCGCCTTGTAGGTGTTTTCGGTGAATTACGCGCTGATTGGAAGAATACTATATTTATGACCGTAACTGGTAGAAATGACTGGACTTCTACTCTTCCTATTCAAAACCGTTCTTATTTCTATCCTTCTGTAAGTGGTGCTATCGTATTCACTCAATTCCTTCAAGACAAGGGGATAATGGATAGAAACGGAATCCTTAGCTTTGGTAAACTTCGTGCTTCTTGGGCTCGCGTAGGTAAGGATACTAACCCTTATGAAACAAACACTTACCTTTGGCCTGTTGGAACATTCTTAGGAGGTGTTACTGGCGTTGGTAGCAGTTGGACTCGTGGTAATCCTCTAATCAAACCTGAGATTACTGAGTCAACTGAACTTGGTCTTGAACTTCGTTTCTTGAACAATCGTTTGAAGTTTGACTACGCTTATTATACAAACAACTCTTTCAACCAGATTCTTTCTCCTCGCGGACCGCAATCTACTGGTTATATCTTCTGCTCAATCAATGCCGGAAACGTTTATAATAAAGGTATGGAATTAAGCATTTCAGGTACTCCAATTGAAACTAAGGACTTCTCTTGGGAAGTTGGTTTGAATATGGCAGGTAACCGCGGTACTATGGATGGACTTCCAAAAGGTATGGAATTTATGTATTTGACAGATGTTCAATACGGTGGAGCTAAGGCTGCATCTATTTCCGGTGGTCATTTCATGGCTATTACTGGTAGCAAATGGGCTCGCGTTAAAGAATATTCTGATGCTTCTTTTAATGGCAAACTTATCCTGGATAAGAACGGAATGCCTACTAGTGATGGTAATACTATTGAAATTGGTAACCGCGAATCAAAAATAACTGGAGGTCTTAACAATACTCTTACTTGGAAAAACTGGACTTTCAATATGTTATGGGAATTCCGAATTGGAGGCGATGTATTCAATGGAACTAAATATTCTATGACGAATGCTGGTGTAAGCAAATTCTCTGGAGAAATTAGAGACCACCTTGTAATAGCTGGTGTACAAAATGTAGGAACAGCAAGTGCTCCTGTATATCAAGATTGTTCTTATGAATGGTATGCTGACAAAAACTACGAATATAATGGTAAGGTAATGAGTGGTTATAATATCATCAAGAACTATTACACTACTCAATATTTGCTTGAGACTTCTAATTATATGACCGACGTTAATTCTCTTCGTTTACGTAGTGTTTCTCTCTCTTATGATATGCCTCGTTCTCTTCTTGCTAAGACTAAGGTTATCAAGAGAGCTATGTTCACTGCTACAGCTACAAACTTGTTGCTTTTCACTAATTATGATGGTGACCCAGAAGTAGCTGCTGCTGGAGCTGGACGTGGTGGTTCTTCATCTGTAGGTTTCGACTATTTCGGCGTACCTGCTACCTCAAGTTTCTCTTTTGGAGTTAATTTAACGTTCTAAGGGGTTTAAATTCTAAAATTTACACAAATATGAAGATATTAAAATCAATTATATTATCTGCGGCCGGCTTGATAGCATTTACTTCATGTAATGATTGGCTTAATGTGAATACCGACCCAAACACTCCTTCTGCTGAAAGCAATACCGTTCAGAATATGCTCGGATGGTGCCAATTCTATGAAAATGGCGCTTATTGGTTTGGCGGTATGCGTGTAAACATGATGCTGGGATACTACACTATGAATAGCAGAACATCAACTTATGGAGCTGCTTCACAATGGGTACAAGCTCATAGTGCTAGTACTGGTTTTCCTTCTTGCAACACCACACCATACCAATGGTTCTTCGTTGGAGCTGGTTCAAACCTTGGAAATGGGTCTTCTGACGAAGCACTTGGCGGAATGTATGCTAAAGCTATGAAACAAGGCGCTTGGCATTATGCAGCTGCTGCTAAATTCCTTCGCGCTTATGGATTTATGCTCATGACCGATCTTTATGGTGAAACTCCTTACACCGAAGGACTAGGCGAAAGTGCGCTTCCTGCTTATGACAGTGGAAAAACCATATTCTTGGGTTGTCTTAATGAGCTTGATGAAGCTATCGAACTTTTCCAGAAAACTCAAGACCCTACACTTCCTACTCTTGCCCTTGGCGATAGCTGGAATGGTGGAGACGTGAACAAATGGCTTAAGATGTGTTATTTGATGAAAGCTCGTTGGATTAATCACCTTATCAAGAAAGGTGCAGGTAGCTATAAAGACGGCAAATATGATGTCAATACCATCTTGGATTGCTTGAGCAAAGCTCAACAAAGCAACGCTGATAACACTGTAATGATTCATAATGATAATGCTGCTCCTACTCATGACGTTCTCGGATGGGATGAGCCAGTTGATTATTGCCCACTATTCTCAGTAATGGGTATGAACTCAAACTACTATGTTACTAAGAATTATGTTGATAACCTTACTAATTTTGGCGGTTTTGGAATCGAAGACCCTCGTGCCGACAAATTCATTCCTTGGGCAATGTCTCACAAGAGTGCGAATTCTCCTGAAGATTTAGTATTCAAGGGCGATTGGCGTCGTTCTATTGGTGTGGATATGCACACTGGTGTTCGTCTTACTAAATCACCATACTCTACTAGCTACAATGCGTCTAAGGGTGGATGGTATTGCGACAGCAAAGACAATAAAAATGACACTGTATATATACAAGGACGCGGATGGTCTAAAGGATATCACGCTAAGACTAGTATGATATACTTTATGGGTGCCGACCAAGATAACCTTTCTGGAATGTCTTCAATGTTCTGGGTTCGCCCTTCTTCTCCTAGCTATATTGCTTCATATTGGGAAGCTTGCTTTATTAAAGCAGAGGTATTATTCCGCAAGGGTAGCAAGGGAGAGGCTTTTGCTGCTTACAAGGATGGTGTCAAAGCTAGTATCGAAGCTGTAAATGACCAACTTAAGAAATGGATTAGTGAAGACGCAGGCAATGCAAATCTTTATAAAGGTTGTCCATCATTCGCTCCTATGGATCAAGCAGCAATCGACAATTATCTTAATAACGGTATCGGAAATGCAAGCAATCTTACTCTTGGTATGATTATGACCCAAAAGAAAATTGCTATGGGACAAAGCATTGAAGTTTATAACGACATGCGCCGTTATGACTATGACAAGTCTATATTCTTAGGATGGGATGTTCCTTACGAATATACCGTTACTCCTACTTCTTGGGATTATTATCCTGTAGGTTCTTTCCCTCGCCGCTGGCCACAGTGCTCACATGAAATCAACTATAACGTCACCAACCTTACTGCTATAGGGGCACAAGTACCTGGTGCTAGAATGACAAATGCCAATGGCGAAGGTCAATGCTGGAATGACGATAGAGTTGCTAAGGACGTATGGGCAATACCTGTATGGTGGGATTCTAATCAAGAATAAGAAAATTAAAAATAGGCTTATGTTGCACGTGGGTGTAGCATGGCCGGAATTATCATTATAGATTTTATTGCAAATGATAATTAGTTGGGGAGCTGCTCAAACATTTATTGAATGTCTGGGCAGCTTTCCCTGTTTTATTTTTCATAATAACCTAATTTCTATTCCTATAATATGAATTTATAATAGTAACTTTGTAAAGAGAAACTTAACCTAATATGCGATATTTTAAATTAATAACCATTTTACTAGTAGCTTTTGCTATTAATGCCTACGGCGAAGAAAAAACAATTATCTGGAGCACTCCTTTTGATGGCAACACGCCTTGTATCGATGGTCGTGGATGGAATAAGGAAATTGGAAACAATTTCCATAGATTCCCCGACAGAGCAAAAAAAGTGATGCGCGATCCAGTGTGGTCTCTATCACGAAATAGCACAGGCCTTTCTATCCGTTTCATCACTAATGCTCCTGAAATAACAGTAAAATACCAAGTTGAAGAAGCTGTGTGCTATTGGAATATGACCCCTATTGTAAAAAGCGGACTTGATATGTATGTAACCGACAGTGATGGAATCACCAACTGGTGTGCTGCACCTGGTAATGCATACTTTCCAATGAATAATAATGACACGATCTGCTACCACTACAAGCACCTTGTATATCACAATCCTAATGGTGCTGGTAGCGAATATGAAATGTTCCTTCCTCTTTACAATACAGTGAAATGGCTTCAAATCGGAGTCCCAGAAGGAAGCAAATTCAAATATTGCGCGCCTTATTCCGACAAACCCATTGTCGTATATGGCACTTCCATTGCACAAGGGGCCTCTGCATCACGCCCAGCTATGGCTTGGAGTAGCATTATAAAAAGGCATCTCGGAGTTCCTTTATACAATTTAGGATTCTCAGGTAATGCACGCATGGATGAGGCAGTATATGATATGCTTTGTGAAATTGATGCTAGGCTTTATATCTTAGACTGTATGGAGAATATGTATGGCATTGCTGATGAGATTGCGGACCGAACTGTTGCCGGTGTTACTAAATTGCGTAAGCACTCCGATGCCCCAATACTGCTTGTGGAGCACTGCGGCTTCGGATTTGCCACTACAAATGAGCCAGCCAACCAAGAATGCATCCGCACAAATCAAGAGCTCCACAAGGCTTATATGAAGCTCAAAGCTATGAAAGTCCCTAATATTTACTATCTATCTAAAAAAGAGCTTGGCTTAGATGTAGAATCGCAAGTGGATGGTTGGCATGCTTCTGATATAGGTATGAACTATTATGCCAAAGCATATCTAAAGAAAATCAACAAAATTCTTCCCGATTTAGCCAAACGCAAATGGAAATACCGCCTGCAATAATCATATAGTATAAATAAACAAACCCGGAATTAAGTGAGTCTTAATTCCGGGTTTACTATATCTGTAATGTTCTTTTTTCTTATAATGCCTTCTTATATGCGCGGCGACGTTTATGTTGAACGACATCAAATGCCTGCCATTGTGATTGCACCTTTTGATTTATCTCTAGTTCCGGGTTACTCTCTGCATAATCATATCCATTCTTCTGATATGCAGGAATAAGGTCGGTAAATATTAATGAATTCACACCCTTGCTTTGGAATTCAGGTTTCACAGCAATAAGCATCAAATCCACCACATTATTCTTCCCTTTAAGAGCTTTCAGCAAATGTATCCATCCAAATGGCAAGAAACGGCCTCTGCCCTTTTGTAAAGCTTTCGACATCGAAGGTAGTGATATTCCTACTCCCACAAGCTCCCTATCTCCATTGATAATCAATGAAACGTTTTCTAAACGCAAAATAGGAAGATACATTGAAATATAATGGTCAATCTGGCGTGGTGTAAGCGGAGAATATCCATATAATCCGCTATAAGCCTCATTAATCAAATTGAATATAGCTTCACCATAATCATTTACGAGTTTCTTTGAGCTTGTATATTTTATAGTTGAGAGATTATATTTCTTCTTTACTATCTCACTTATTCTTATATACTTCTCTGGGATTTCACTTGGGATAGTCACTTTAAATTCCACCCAGTCTATCTCCTTTTCAAATCCTAGATTCTCAATATGTTTTACATAATATGGATAATTATAAATGGTAGCCATGGTGCTCAGTTGGTCATAACCTTCTATAAGCATCCCCTCAGGATCCATATCTGTGAAACCTAGGGGCCCAACAATCCTTTCCATTCCTTTTTCCTTTCCCCATGCGCTTACTGCATCAAATAATGCTTTGCTCACACGTTCATCATCAATAAAGTCGACAAATCCAAAACGTAGATTTTTCTCATTATATTTTTCGTTAGTCACCTTATTGATTATTCCTGCTATACGGCCCACTGGTTTTCCATTTTCAAAGGCCATAAAGCACTTTGAATCGCAAAAATCCGAAGCTGGATTCTTTGCAGGTAATAACGTATTCACTTCATCCAATACCAATGAAGGAACATAATATTTATTATCTTTATATAAATCTATACCGAAATGTACAAAAGGGATGAGTTCGTTTTTTACAGGACGAATTTCTCTTATTTCTATAGCCATAAGCTGTTAATAAATAGTTAAAGTGTAAAGATATAAAAATAATTTTAGTCAGTGATTATCATATTTTACAAATCAAGCGTTAAGCCATATAAGTACTCCAATAAGACCTGCAATTAGCACAATTAATGGGATATAAATGGTATTGCTTATACGTTTTTCAAGACAAAGAGCCAATTCTCCAATTGTAGTAATCTCTCCATTAAGGCATTTATCCGCCACAATATGAAGACCTCTATTTCCACTCCTTGTAGATATTGCATCTTTCAATATTCGACCATAATTTTCTAAATCGTCTTGCTCAGTTTGCAATTCGTCATCTTTAGGGGCAATCATAATACTGGAATAAGAATTCCCCACGAGCACGCAAGAAGCATCTATTGAGCCACACGCTTCGCCGGGTAATCTTCTCTCCGCTAAAGCATCTACAAGCTCGTGTTGGATAAAGTCAAGCGTTCTGGATGTAACAAGTCTCGACTCTATTATGCTATTTAAAGGCACTAATTCTTCATCCATATATTCTTATTATTCGGCACTAGTTGCCTCTAGATTTTTAGGGTCAAAATTGAAGTTAATGTTTGATGCTGTCACATTCACTGTACCATCTGCATTTATGGTTACTGCACTCTTTGACTTTCCATCAAGCTTCACTGGCGCATAAACCACAAAGTAAGTGCGTGCTTTTTTGTTGAAACCATATACAGCTCCATTCTTTGCGCATAAGAACATATAATTGTCGTTGCTCACAGATAATCCATCCACTATGTCGCTCTTCTCAAATATTGGTTTATCATAGAACGTCACATCCATTTTCACGGCATTCATTGTAGAACGAATCTCATTAATCTTATCAGTGTTACTCATAAGCCACTTTTGAGCTGCATTTCCAGGATCATCCAGAGCCACTTCCTCTGGAGTAGGTTTGTATATTATTCTCGCTTTTGATGCCTCGTTTTGTAGGAACTGAGCTTCTAAGGATGTCCGGGCATTGGTAAATTCTCCTTTGATAAAATTCTCATTGTTTCGCGACACTATTGTACCATCCATATCAAGAGTAATTATATCGTGCGTAGCGATATTGTATAATGCAAATACTAATTTTGCCTTAGCCTCAGTAGATGGAGCCACGGGTTGAGTCATATATACAAAATAGAAATAATCATTATTGTTTATTGTTACAGCCTTTGGCACATCTTCAAACGACATCATTAAATCCTGGCGGTCAACAGTTATAGTAGCATTATCCACAAATCTATCAATATGGTTTACTACCTGCCAGTTTGTTCCTGTATCTACAAGCTCGAAAATCTTAAAAGCAGAGCGTCCGCTAGGACCTGAAAGCGCCCTAAGACCTATTATACAATCTTCTCCTTTTTGGGCATTTACTTGTATAGCATATGCAGTGGAATAGCTATCGCCCTCCATATTCTGGGCAGTAAGAGTCTCGTCAAATATTCTTTGGGCTTCATCTGGCGTAAGTGCCACCTTCACAGAATCAGCACTTGCATTGGCATCCGTATTAAAAGAGTTATAGTGATCATAGATCATAAATAAAGCCACTCCTGCCACAACTAGAAATATTATTACGCCTAGCGTCCAGTTCCTCACCTTATGAGATTCTTTTTGAGAAGGCATAATTTCTTCTTCATTTTCTTCTGTCATAGGCGCATTAACAGATTGCTGATCTATAGGTTGTGTTGGCATTTTACTATTAATATGAACACCACACACAGGGCAGAAATCAGAATCTGCAGGAATAGACTTTCCACAATTAGTACAAATTATTTCTTTCTTCTGGCGAAGAAGTCTTCCACATTTATTGCAGAAGTTTGCTCCCTCAGGATTTGGACTTCCACATTTTGGACAATTTATAATACCCATAATACTGATTATATATTTCTTTTGAAATCAAGCTTCATTCATATTGGATTACTGTCATTTCCATTCAATCCTTTTGTAGCTTGTTGATTGCAAAGATACTACAAGTGTAAAATAAAGACAACAATACATCTTCCATTTTTTCTAAGTAAGAAATTATACCAAACAAAAAGGCTACCCACATATTCATGTGAGTAGCCTTCAGCTTTTATTTAGAACTAATCAGCTTATTTCCAACCATCTTGTTGAGTTAGATTTGGATTAAGTACGATTTGAGTACTTGGAATTGGCTCTGTATAATTCTTAGCCTCATCAAATACACGCATATTTTTCGTAGTATTGAATGCTGACAAATAAGAATTATCGCTATTCCAGAAGTTACCCTTAACAATATCATCATATTTAATCTTAGAATAGAATGTGTCAGACTTATGAGCATTGTAATAAGCATCAATAGCAGCTTTGCTTGCACCAAGATATCCATCAGGATTCTTAACAAAGTCAAGCAATGTACCTTGTTTCCATCTCATCAAATCATCATAACGGAAACCGTCACACATAAGCTCACTTCTGCGCTCTCTACGAAGCTCCCAAAGCAAATTGCTTACGCCCCATGTATTCTTAGGATCTTTTGTGATTACTGTTCCACCTACTGATACTGAACCGCTTCCAGCATAAGTTATAGCAGGTAAATTACCATGCTTAGCTCTTACGATATTAACAGATATATCAAGATCGTTTTGAGACATTGCTGCACCACCTACTGTTTCTAGCTCTGCACATGCTTCTGCGTAGTTCTCAAGAACTTCAGAATAAGTATAGATAGGAGCATCAGAAGTATTGTAAGGAGCACTCCATGTTGATGTGCCATAATCATTAAAGTCAATGAACTTAGTTGTCCAATATGCAGTACTTGAGTTTACACCTTGTGTGTAAGCCATACCTACTGGGCAAAGAATCTTAGGATCACAAGTTTGGCTTAGACGTGCATCACGATCAGTAAATACATCTCCTATTGTTGCATCCTTATATGTTCCCATAAAAGCAGGAAGACCATTAGCATTTGCATAACATTCAACAGCACTCTTAGTTAATCCCCAAGATTTTGAAGAAGAGTTAGACCATCCTTGCATTGAGTGTGCAAAAGTTACCTTTGCACCTTCGCCAGTATAGCAATATACCTTGAAAAGAATCATTTCTGTATTGCCAGTAAGATCTTTAGAGATATAGTTTACTTTATAGCCTGAATGAATTGAATATTTACCGCTATCTATAACTTTTCTAGCTGCGTTCTTAGCAATTTCATAGAAATACTTAGCATCAGCTGTGTTGTTGTTATGATATTTCTGCCATGCACCCTCATATAGAGCTACTCTAGATAGAAGTGCGTAAGCACTCATATTGTTGACTGAGTTGTTTGTTGTATATCTGCAGTTTTCACCAGCAAATTGCAAATCAGCACACACATTCTTCATAACTGTTACACGTGGGTCACGTGCGCGGCCTAGTGAAGCAGCGTCATCAATATCTATCTCAGTATCTACCCACACAACATCTCCATAAGTCTTAACCAATTCAAAATGCTGTTGAGCTCTAAAGAAACGAGCAATTCCTTTCCAGTGATTGGCAGCTTCCTTAGTAATATTAGGTATTCTATCAACTCTGTTCAACAGGATATTGGCTCTTCTTATTTCAGTATATGGATTATTCCATGAACCTGATGAAGATGGGATAGTCTTTGTTGGCTGGCTATAGCTATCTGAACTATAATCATCACACATTGCGCTGCTGTGGTATTGGCCTCTTGACCAACCTGATCCATAGCCCGAGAAATTGCCATAAAGATTCCATGCGTAGGTCTCTAATGAGGCCTCAGATGTCCAGTTAGTAGCATCTGAATTTTGATCCAATGGCTTTGTATCTAGATAATCGCTACAGCTACCAAATGATAGTGCTAATGCAGCAATTGCTATTGATATATATTTATTTTTCATATCTTTTTTCTATGTTTTGAATTTAAGATAGATTAGAATGTTACTTGTACTCCACAAGACCATGAACGATTGAATGGTGTTGCACGACCTGCATATTGAGTATCGATTCCATCAACAGTATTCCATCCACCAGTCATTTCAGGATCCATTACACCATGAATCTTATCAAATGTAAGCAAGTTTTCTACACTGAAGTAAATTCTTGCCTTTTGCAAATAAATCTTCTTAATTAAGTTCTCTGGTAGAGAATAACCTAAAGTAAGATTCTTAACACGTAGATATGCAAGGTTTGCAAGATATTTAGTTTGTGGATAATAGTTATTATTACCAGTATAAGTACTGAAACCATTAACTGTAGAACCAGTTTGTCCAATGTATGGGCGAGGGAACTTAGCATCTGTATTATCAGAAGTATAGTAATCTAATTGATCACTGAATAAGTTCATTTGAGCTCCTGCTACGTGAGGTAACAACAATGATGAAGTTGACCACATGTCACGTTTGCCTATTCCTTGGAATAATACCTCAAAGTCAAATCCCTTATAAGATGCACCTAGACGTAAGCTGTATTCATAACGTGGTAATGAGTTACCTATACGTTTCAAATCGCCATGGTCGTCCTTTGTACCCTTACCTGTTGTGATTGTTCCATCACCATCAAGGTCTTTGTATTTGATATCACCTTCGCCATATACGAAGTTGCCTTTTGCTAGATATTTGCCTTGGTAGTCATAAACTGAAACCAAACCTTTAGATGTCATTATACCATTTGCAGCCTCATCTGCTGTGATATATCCGTCAGCTGTTTCAAATCCCCAGATTTCTCCAAGTTCCTTACCTTCATAGTTTCCTGTCAACAAGTTTGTTGAAGTATTCCATTTAGTAATCTTTGATTTAGAGTCTGACAAAGAAGCTGTTGCATAAACTGCTAGGCCATTGCTGAATGAGTGGTTGTAACCGATAGAAAGTTCCCAACCATTAGTTGACAAGTCACCACTGTTTTCTTTTGGCAAGTTAGGGAATCCACCAATTGCAGCTACTGCATTACGTGGAACCAACATCCCAACATTCTTTCTGTTGTACCAGTCAAATTCTACTGTTAATGAATTATCAAGGAATCCTGCGTTCAAACCGAAGTCTAAAGTCTTAATTTTTTCCCATGTCATTGAGGTCCCTACAATTGTTGGCATTCCTACCGTATTAGCAAGAGTTCCTGAAGGAAGTACCCAGTCTGCTGAACCTGTAGAAATTGTTCCAATATAAGGATACCATGCCAAACTGCTTGTGCTGATATCTTGGTTACCGATTGAACCATAAGATGCACGTATTTTCAAGTTGTCAACATATGCCTTTGCTGGTGCAAAGAATTTTTCTTCTGAAATTCTATATCCTACAGATGCTGATGGGAAGAATGCCCACTTTTGACCTGCCTTGAATTGAGAAGAACCATCATAACGTCCGTTAACCTCTAATAGATAAATACCCTTATAGTTATAATTGATACGTCCGAAGAAACCTGCTGTTGATCTGTCTGCCAATGATTCACTTACTGCAGCGGCATCTTTACCTGCTGTTTGGTTCATTGTTGGGATTTCAGGATTTAGAACTGTAAGAGATTTCAAATAGTTACTATTATAAGTAAGATCTTCTGCATTCATACCCACCTTAACTGCAAAATCGTTATCTACGTTTACATTGAAGTTATAGTCAAAGTATGCATTGAATGTGTTGCTAACCTTCTTTACCCAAGTATTAGCAAGATAATCGTTTGTGTTATATGCTTGCTTTGGAGAATAAGCTGTCCACCAGTTTGCTACATATTGAGGTTGTGCGATTGTCTTGTTCAAATAGTGTTGTTGTCCACGAGTATAGTCTCCGTAGAAAGTTAAACCTTTATAAAGATCTGCTTTCAAGTTTGCTCCGATACGTAAGTATTCATCGTGAGTTGTACAAGTTGGAGCTTCTACTACATAACCATTACCATGACGGAAATATAGGCCCTTTGCACCTTCTGTCGTTGAATTCAAATATGTACCTGTTTTTTCATCATATGCTCCATCAGAAATTCCATAAGGGAAGAATGTTGGGAAACGCATATTGTAGTAATACAAACCTCCCGAACTATCTGATGAGCTATATCCGAATGGATAATCTTGAATTTTCTCAGTGTACATAACCTTTGTTCCTATATTCAACCAGTTTGTTACTTGAGTATTGGCTGATATATTAGCTGTTACACGTTGTGTAAATTGAGATTGTGCCATCTTCATTATACCATCTTGCTTGTTGTAACCAACTGCGATGTTATAATTTGTTTTCCCTGAATTTCCAGCGACTGTTAAGTCGTGTGATTGTTGGAAAGATGTAGATTTAAGTAATTCCTTATTTGGATCCCAAATACGATAGCCTTGGAACACTCCTGATGGGCTATAGCTATAGTCACGTCCATAAACCATCACTGATCCAAGATCTTTTCCGTAATAGTTATCCAACCAGTTTGTAATTGGGTCAATCAAATCCTTATAGTACATACCGAATGCTTCGATATCTGTACCATCAGTATTTTTTTGGGCCACAATACCTTCTTTTAATTGGTCTATCACATTGTAACCTGTGCAATATTTAGGAAGTGCGATTGGTTCATTCCAAGAGAAGTTGTTTGAATATGAGATTTTTACATTATCTTTTAATTCAGAACCGTCTTTTGAAGTAATCAATACTACACCATATGCAGCACGTGATCCATAAATAGATGATGAAGCTGCATCCTTAAGTACTGAAATGTTTGCAATGCTGTTAGGGTTAACAAATGAAAGGTCTTCTATCTCCACTCCATCTAATAGGATAAGAGGCTTGTTGCTACCATTGATAGAACCCGTACCACGGATTTTAATTGTTGGAGCTCCACCTTGGTCATTTGTTGTGTAATTGATTTGCAATCCTGGTACGATACCTTGCAAACCTTTTTGTACGTCTAGAATTGGCTTCCCATCGAATGCTTTGTTTACATCTACTGATGTTACTGCACCTGTCAAGTTAACTTTCTTTTGAGAACCGTAACCTACTACTACGACCTCATCCAAACTTGTGTCAGATGATGTCATTTTAATGTCGTAAGTTTTTGCTCTTCCTACATTGATTTCTTGTGTCTTTTCTCCCACATAAGACACAACTATAGTACTACCTGGAGCAGCATTGATAGTAAATCTACCATCAACGTCTGTTGAAACTCCAATTTTAGTACCTTTTACAATTACAGAAGCTCCAATTAGGGGCTCACCTTTGGAATCTGTTACAATTCCGCTTACTTTTCCTGATTGGCTTTGCGCCATCGCAGTAAATCCTACTGGTTCGCTTCCGCTCCAAAAAGGATTACCACAAGCTAAGAAAAGTGCCACAAACAATGCACATTGTTTCTTCATAAGCATGTAATTAGTTGGTAATTAAGTTTTTAATAATTATAGTTAATTCTAAATATGTCATATAAAATATGCTTTCACATATGTTTATTATATGGTACTCGTCTCTCAGATATTATAAAGGATAAATGTGTATTCTTATAATTCCAAATGCAAATATGTTTAAAAATTCTAATTTCTGCAAGTATTATCCTAAATTATTACAAGAATTTGTCAATTTAACATTAAATACTACTCTTTACAATAAACCATAACCTCTCGAAACCGTTACTACTTCTATGTTTCTCAATTTACCCTAGCCGAATTCACAAAATTTTACACTTTTCATGTTCTAAAACATAAAGACGGTCCAGGGAATAAAATTTCACCCTAGACCGCCTTCTATAATTTTATAATACTTAAATTTATCCTTATAAGGGAAGTGCCTTAAATTGATAATACGTATTATCTCCAGCAAATCTCAATCTCTGGTTTGAAAGAATTGTATAGAACATCTGTGCAGGATAATCAAATCCTTCATAATGCATCACTATTGTGTGAACACTTCCGCTATAAAGATATGATTTCCATGTAAATGTTGTAGTTTGTAACTCTTCTTTCTCTGTATTATAAGATGTATGTCTTCCAGTTCCATCTATACTGAAAATAATCTTTTGGTATTCTGTTTCCTTAGCAGGATTAGAACCAATACTATCGATTTCCCATGCGTTGTCGCATAGTCCCGTCAAAATCGGTTGTTCAGGAGTTCCCAATGAATTATTCGCATCGTCATTTCCCAAACATGAGCCCATCGTCACCGCCAATATCACGGCTACAGCCATGAGCCACAAATTTCTAAATTTTAATGTTTGCATTATGTTTCTGTTTTTAAATGTTTATTTTCATATGCTTCAGTCATTCCTACTTTTTCTGGACAATACCTCAATTTTTAAGGAGCACCTTAGCTTTGTAATGTGTAAAGCTATCTATTTATCAGCATATTCCACAATTTTTAAAGTGGAAATAATTTTTTATATGCATTTTTAACACCACATGATATAAACACAATGTTCACATTAATACTGCTCCTTCTCGTTAGGGAAATCGCTTGATTTTACATCTTTTATATAGTTTCCCACTGCATCAATTATAGTATTGCCAATATCTGCATATCTACGTAGGAAACGAGGAGAGAAGCCCATATTAATGCCCAGCATATCATGCATAACTAGAACTTGACCATCTACACCACCTCCCGCTCCGATTCCTATCACGGGAATATCAAGCTCTTTTGCCACTTTTTCAGCTAATGCAGCAGGTATTTTTTCAAGAACTACCGCAAAGCATCCTATCTCTTGAAGCATATGCGCATCCTTTATAAGTTTTTCGGCTTCAGCATCTTCCTTTGCTCTTACTGCATATGTTCCAAATTTGTTTATTGATTGTGGAGTTAACCCAAGGTGGCCCATAACCGGGATTCCAGCACTTAAGATTCGTTCTATCGACTCACGTATCTCTGCTCCACCCTCCAGTTTCACACAGTCGGCATGGCTCTCCTTCATTATTCTTATGGCTGAGGCTAACGCCTCAAGTGGATTTCCTTGATAAGTTCCAAATGGCATATCTACCACCACTAGAGCTCTGTTTACAGCACGCGTCACCGATTTGCCATGATATATCATCTGGTCAAGCGTGATTGGTAGAGTTGTTACGTTTCCCGCCATCACATTTGACGCAGAATCCCCCACTAATATCACATCTATTCCAGCCTCGTCAATAAGTTTAGCCATAGAATAATCATAAGCTGTAAGCATTGAGATTTTCTCTCCACGCTTTTTCATTTCAATCACTCTATGTGTTGTAACTTTTCGTTTATCCTCTGCCGTATACGTTGACATTTCCTTTTTTCCTTTCTTTATTTCTGTTTGTAATAATAATGATTGGGAAATTCTATCTCCTAAACATTTATAATTTGACACAAAGTTACTTTATTTATTAGTATTGGGGTATCTTTTTTATCCTCAATTTTGTTTTCACTCCTGTTTTGCCCTCTATATAAAATAAATAAGGCAGGTCCTTATTGCCTGCCTTACTCCTCTTTCTGTCATAGACCTTCTTTGATTTGAATACTCGTTTATGGCATATCGGATGCCCATAAGCGGCAATTTCCTCCTCACGACTTGCCTTACGGTTAGCACGGAGATAATCATCGAGCGTTATGCTCATTTTTTTCTTTGATTTTACCATTTTACTTATATTAAGGGCGTTACTACTAATAAAGCGTGCAAAATTAATACATTAATTACGTAATACAAATTTCACATCTTAATATTATCGTGATCCAGAAAGAGACGCAGATTAGTGCGTCTCTTTCATAATTTATTTTATTTCTTATCCTCTTTCTTCACAGGTGGATAATCAATGGTATAATGTAGCCCTCTACTTTCCTTGCGCTCTTTTGCCTGACGCATTATCAAATATCCCACATTAATTATATTGCGTAATTCGCATATCTTCCTTGACACTTTACTGCTTTTAAATAATTTCTCTGTCTCCTCATAAAGTATATCAAGACGGTTCCATGCACGGTCAAGGCGCAAATTACTGCGCACGATACCCACATAAGTACCCATAATCACCCCTACTTCCTTTACACTTTGTGTGATAAGTACCATTTCCTCTGGATGTTGAGTACCCTCATCATTCCATTCCGGAATATCCTCGCGATAAGTATATGATTCAATGTTTGCCATACTATGCTTAGCGGCTGCATCTGCATAAACCACAGCTTCAATCAATGAATTTGATGCCAAGCGGTTTCCTCCGTGCAATCCTGTGCAAGAACATTCTCCCACAGCATATAAGCGCTGGATAGAAGAGCAGGCATTCAAATCCACTTTAATGCCGCCACATAGATAATGCGCTGCTGGAGCCACTGGAATATAATCTTTGGTTATGTCTATTCCTAGGCTCAAACACTTTTTGTATATATTTGGGAAATGCTTCTTTGTTTCTTCAGTGTCTTTATGAGTAACATCAAGATATACATGATCATCTCCGCGCATTTTCATCTCATTGTCTATGGCTCTTGCCACAATATCACGTGGAGCCAGCGACAAACGAGAATCATATTTCTGCATAAATTCTTCTCCGTCGAGAGTGCGCAACACTGCCCCATACCCACGCATTGCCTCTGTTATTAGGAACGATGGACGATCTCCAGGATGGAATAATGCAGTTGGGTGAAATTGAACAAATTCCATATCTTTCACTGTCCCTTTAGCTCTGTACACCATTGCTATTCCATCGCCAGTAGCAACAAGAGGATTAGTGGTTGTGCGATACACTGCTCCAATTCCTCCAGTAGCCATCAGCGTAACCTTCGACAAGAAAGTATCAACCTTTCCTGTGTTTGGGTTCCACACATAGGCGCCATAGCATGTTATATCAGGAGTTCTACGAGTCACAATTTTCCCTAAATGGTGCTGGGTGCAAATTTCCACTGCAAAGTGGTTTTCAAACACATCTATATTCTTATGGCTCTTAATTGCACGGATTAGGCTTTCCTGGATTTCAGCACCTGTATTATCGGCATGGTGCAAGATTCTGAATTCTGAATGGCCTCCCTCACGATGCAAGTCAAATTCTCCATTCTCTTTTTTATCAAACTCTACACCCCAATCTATCAATGCCTTTATCTGACCTGGAGCCTCCGTCACGACTTTCTTCACTGCAGCTGGATCACTCAACCAGTCACCAGCAATCATCGTATCTTCAATGTGCTTCTCGAAGTTGTCCACAAGAGTGTTAGTAACACTCGCTACTCCGCCTTGAGCCAAATTGGTATTGGCCTCTTCAAGCGTTGTCTTGCAGATCAGAGCTACGCGTCCGGTCTGTGCCACCTTTAGGGCGAAACTCATTCCGGCTATACCTGAGCCGATAACGAGATAGTCATACTTATAAACCATGTTCAATAATTTTTTGCCGAGAGAGTTACGTGCAAACTTACGCATAATTCATGAATTAACATTCATGGCTTCCCTATTTTTTATCACATAACACCCCTATATATAAAATGTGACTGGGCTTGCATCACTGCAGTCCCAGTCAACTCATGAGAATTATTAGTTCTTCTTTACGATCTAAGGTTATTAACCTTAAAAAAGATGTGTATAAAGTAGAATTTTTTGTATGGTCTGCAAAGAAATAAATAATAATCTTATAAAGCAAATTTAATGAGAGGTTTATGTGTATATTTTAAGTAGTTTGGGATAAATTTAACTTAAAAGTAAGACTTATAACCCAAAAAAACGCCACTTCTCCCCTAAATAACAATCAAAATGTTTTTATCCATGTTTTATCAAATTGTATAAATATTGTTAACTAGTGGTTTTTTCTTTCTTTTCCTTTTGAGCATATCAAAATAATTACTACTTTTGCACCGTGTTTTTCATGGTATTAGATTTAAGGTTAATTAAGATTGGTTGTCGTGAGACAATCAATTTTTTTTATCCTTATACCAACACCCTAAATTTCAAACATATTTATCCCTTTAGACAGTATTTTGCTTCTGCCTATTCCATTAAATTTAAATGTAATTGATGATTTTTATTGGATTAAACTTGGTTTAATCTTGGCAATTCTATTCTAAAGGTAGTTCCTTTTCCTATTTCCGATTCTCGCACATAGATTTTCCCTTCATGGTATTCCTCTATTATACGCTTCACTAGTGTCAATCCCAGTCCCCACCCACGCTTCTTGGTAGTATAACCTGGATTAAATACCGTCTTAAAATTCTTACGTGATATACCCTTGCCGGTGTCCTTCACATCTATATATACTATGTTTGGAGTCAAACTCACTATCACTGATAATGAGCCCACGCCCTGCATAGCATCTACAGCATTCTTAGTAAGGTTCTCCATCACCCATTCAAATAATGGCTGGCAAAGCATCACGCCAGCTTCTTCTTTTGCAAGATTAATGGTGAGTTTTACACGCGATGATATACGTGAACTCATATATTCTAGGCTTTTTCCCACCGCTTCATTAATAAATGCTAGTGACATTTCAGGTTTCGACCCAATTTTCGAGAATCTATCTGCAATAACTGAAAGTCTATGCACATCCTTGTCCATATCAGAAATTATTGATGGATCCACCTCAGTAGTCCCAAGCATTTCCATCCATGCCATAAGCGATGATATTGGAGTGCCTAATTGGTGAGCTGTTTCCTTCGACAATCCCACCCATACCTTATTCTGCTCTGCCTTCTTTATGCTGATTAGCGCAAAATATACTATTATCACAAATACTATCAATACAGCAAGCTGTATATATGGATAAAAATACAATCTTTTCAATAGGGTAGAATCCTCATAATATAGATGCTGCGTAATATCACTGTCTATCTTTATTTCTATATGGTTCTGCGTCTTTTTAAGAGCTGAAAGTTTTTTCTCAAGAAATGCCTTATTTGCAGGAGATATGTAATACGGTCTAAGGCTATCAACTGGTTCAGGCAGCACAAAGTTACGGTGCAGCAGTAAATTTCTCTTATCATCCACCAGCATCACCGGAATATTATGGTTAGCTTCGATAATACTCAACAAGAAATCCACATCAGTATTCACATTGCCATATCCAGGAATAGGATTACCCAATGAATCTACAGGCGCCTCTGCAATCGACATCGAGGCCAACTCTTGAGTAGCATTAGCCCAAATCTCCATTCTGTCGCGCTCCTGGCTTGCCAAATCCTTCACAAGATTATTGGATATATGAAGAAATATGCCCACTAGAATAAGCGACGCTATTATGAAAACTATCTTCCAAATCCTGCGCGAGTCATATATATTATGGAAAGCCATGTGTTGTGATATTTGATTTATTGTTAATAACGAATCCTCATTCTCAATATTGTATCATTTATCTTGCGAATTAATTGCAAAATCTGCCTCAATCCACTTAGCCACTGAATCTTCATCATTAGAGCCAATCACCTCATCCACTTTGTCTTTCAATTCGTCAACTGCATTTGAAGGCGACACGCTGTAATCTGCCACTTCAAGCATTGGCAAATCATTCAAGTTGTCACCAAACACCACTATACGTTCTGATCCTATCTTCCTGGCTAATATCTTTATCGCATGAGCCTTTGATGACCCCTCTGCATATGTCTCGAATATTGCGCTCGATGGATCAAATATGTCATGATAACATACCGATGAACAAGGCACATTTTTCACCACCTCTCTATATACATATTCAAGCCTTTCAAAATCATTTATCGAAAGCACCAATAATGCCTCATCATCGCCTGTTGCATAATTAGCATCATCCAAATAAAATTTCTTTAGTTCCAAATGCATCCTCTCTTCCACAAACACCTCTTCTTGTTTGCTCATATCTCCAAAATGATGCACTCCCAGCTTATTGCCATGTCGGCGATATATGAATGGACGAATACCATTTTTAAGGCACACGCTGCATATCTTATCCACAATATCTGCACGCAATGGATTGGTATATACATATTCCTGCGTGGCATGACTCCATATAGCTGCACCTGCCATAACTATATAGGGAATATTTGTGTGCAGCTCTGAAAGCAATGGTTCTACGGTGGCTGGCGTACGTGCTGTAGCCACAGTAAACCACAGCCCTTTTGCCATTAAAGCATTAAGAGTGGTTGCCGTAAAATCTGATATTTGTGATGAACTATTTAAAAGCGTCCCATCTAAATCACACACATAAAGCGTACGATTTCGGGCAGTTGGCCAATTTGATGTATCTATTTTGCAATCCAGCATTATTCCCCTATTATTAATGTGGCAAAGTTAATAAGAATTAAGCTTCAAAGCCAACAATCTTGAAAAAGTTGGATTATATTCATTTTTTTATGCTTATAAGCATCCGTTCGAACTTTTACGCTTATTCTTTGTTTGAAAAAAGCGAAAAAAAGATTTATTAACCATGGTGGTGAAGGTATAAAAAAGTTGAAAATCAGGGGTTTTTTGGCTCCAAAAATTAATTTTGATGTGAAAATGGTTGATTATTAGACAGAATGTTTATACCTTTGTGCCGATTTAACAAAAAGTATTTTGGGAAAATTTGCAGCCTTTAAGTTACCTCTTCGAGGTATGGAACCAGGAATTCATACGTTTGAGTATGAGCTAGATTCGGAGTTTTTCAGAAATATGGAAAGCGCCGATATCCATAAAGGCAATGTGAAAGTTGAGCTTACAGTTAACTGTAGGAGCGACTATTACGAGTTAGACTTCGTTTTAAAGGGTATCGTTGATATTCCTTGCGATCGTTGTCTAGATGAGATGGAACACGAAGTGGACACCACTTACCATCTTTGCGTAAAATATGGAGAAAGTTTCAGCGATGAAAGCGACGAGCTGTTAATAATTCCCGAAAGTGACAACTACCTAAATATAGCATATATGCTATATGATTCGGTAGCCCTCACCATTCCTTTGAAGCATGTTCACCCTGCTGGGAAATGTAACAGAGGCATGAGCGAGCAACTTAGAAAGCACTCGGCACGAAAAGCTGACGAAGACGATATGGATTCGGCAGATTTTGATGGAGATGAATCTATCTTTAGCAGCGATGACGATGTTGCAATCGAAGATGACGGAGAATATAAAGATCAGAACGACCCTAGATGGGACGCTCTGAAAAAACTAACAGATAACAATTAATATTTAGACAATAAGATGGCACATCCTAAAAGAAAACAATCGAAGACAAGAACAGCAAAAAGAAGAACTCACGATAAGGCTGTAACTCCTACTTTGGCACTATGTCCTAACTGTGGCGCATGGCACGTTTGCCATACTGTATGCCCAGAATGTGGATACTATAGAGGAAAAATCGCAATTGAAAAGAACGCTGCTGTTTAAATAGCTTAAGCAATTTTCAAGTGAAGATATTAATATCCTAAATAAATTGCTCTGACTCTCTTATTTAGGATATATTTTTCTAATTAATCCACATCAAAAGATATTATGCTTAACGCAAAAATCAGCGGAATCGCCTCATACACACCAGATTATGTCCTCACCAATGATGAACTATCTAAGATGGTCGACACCAATGATGAGTGGATTACCACTAGAGTGGGAATCAAAGAACGTCGTATTCTTAAAAAACCGGAAGGCTCTTCCTATTTAGGAGTTAAAGCCGTAAACAAACTTTTGAAGGAAACAAATACCGACCCTAAAGATATAGACTTGGTAATTTGTGCCACTTCAAATCCTGACTACCGCTTTCCTTCTACTGCATCTGTAATTGCACATAAATGTGGAATTACTGGATACGCTTACGACATTCAAGCTGCTTGCGCTGGATTTATTGTTGCTATGCAGGCTGGTAACGCATATATTCGCAGTGGCCTTTACAAAAAGGTAATCGTGCTCTCTGCCGAGAAAATGTCTAGCATGACCAATTATTCTGACCGTTCCACGTGTCCGCTTTTTGGTGATGCTGCAGGAGCTGTCCTTCTTGATCCTACTGAGGAAAATATCGGTATTCAAGATGGCGTTTTCTATGTTAATGGCGATGGACTTCCTCACTTGCTTATGAAAGCTGGAGGATCTGCTCAGCCTATTACACACGAAGCTATTGACGCTGGCGAAAATTATTTGTATCAAGAAGGTCGCGCTGTATATAAGCACGCAGTTACTGATATGCTTGAATCTTCCAAGGAAGTTATCGAGCGCAATGGACTTACAATCGACTCAATAGATTGGTTTGTCCCTCATCAAGCTAACCTACGCATAATTGAGGCTGTAGGGGCTCGCCTTGGCATTGACGACAGCAAAGTTCTAGTGAACATTGAAAAATTTGGTAACACTAGCGCTGCTTCAATACCTCTTTGTCTTGACCAATACAAAGACAAACTTAAAAAGGGTGACAAGATTGTCCTCACCGCATTTGGTGCTGGATTCACTTGGGGAGCTATGTACTTAATTTGGGGGTGTTAATTCCAAATAATTTATAGTTTCACCTTTCATGAAGACTGTGAAGGGTGAAATTTCTACAAAAAATGCATCATTACGATGCTTTTTTTGTTTATATAGCAAAGAACATCCAAAAACACTTTTACAACGATGCATAAAGCCGGTTTTGTAAATATCGTGGGAAATCCTAATGTAGGTAAATCCACTTTAACGAATGAGCTCGTAGGTGAGCGCATTTCAATTATCACGTCTAAGGCACAAACTACGCGCCACAGAATTATGGGCATCGTCAATACAGACGACTACCAAATAGTTTTCTCCGACACTCCTGGGGTATTAAAGCCTAAATACAAACTACAGGAGAGTATGCTCGAGTTTTCTAAAGGCGCTCTTACTGATGCCGACAGTCTGCTATATGTAACAGATGTGGTGGAAGACCCTAGTAAAAACAAGGACTTTTTGGACTCCGTTGCTAAAGAGACCATCCCGGTTTTGCTTGTTATAAACAAAATCGATTTGCTTAAAGGCCAAGAGGAATTAATTGGCATAATAGACAAATGGCATGGTATGCTGCCTAACGCTGAAATTTTCCCTACTTCGGCTAAAGAAAATTTCAACGTGGACAATCTAATGAAGAGAATCGTTGAACTTCTCCCAGATTCTCCTCCTTATTTCGGTAAAGATGCTCTTACCGACAAGCCTGCGCGTTTTTTCGTAACTGAGATTATCCGCGAAAAGATTTTGCTTGATTACGATCAAGAAATCCCATACGCTGTGCAGGTGATTGTTGAAAAATTTGAAGAAAAGGAGTCGTCAATTCACATTATGGCTGCTATATATGTGGAACGTGATAGCCAAAAAGCTATTATAATTGGCAAGGGCGGCTCTAAACTAAAACAAGTGGGCATTGAAGCTCGCAAGGACATCGAGGCATTCTTCCAGAAACATGTATATCTGGAGATGTTTGTTAAAGTAGAAAAAGACTGGCGCAATCGAGAGAAGATGCTCAAGTCATTTGGCTACATTGAATAGTTTTATTATTTTTATCCGCTAATCAACTATTAATTAGCGAAAAACAAAACGAGAAACAAGGAAGGATATGGGTAATTTAGTTGCAATAGTGGGACGCCCAAATGTGGGCAAGTCAACCCTTTTTAATAGATTGACGCAAACTCGCACTGCCATCGTAGATGATACGGCTGGCACTACACGCGACCGCCAATATGGCAAAATGGAATGGTGCGGCCATGAAATGTCGGTTGTAGACACTGGTGGCTGGGTAGTAAATTCTGAAGATATTTTTGAAGATGAAATAAATAAGCAGGTGGCTATAGCCATCGAGGAGTCCGACGTTATTTTATTCATGGTAGATGTACGAAATGGCGTTACAGACCTTGATGACCACGTGGCTGCTATCCTGCGAAAAAGCAAGAAGCCTGTAATTCTTGTCACCAATAAGGCTGAATCTAATGATTCGCTATATGCCGAAGCTGAATTCTACAGCTTAGGACTTGGAGATCCATTCTCCATTTCTGCTATGACTGGAACTGGAACTGGTGATTTGCTTGACGAAGTAGTTAAAAGGCTTCCTGAAAAAGAGACCGAAGACGAACCGCTTGAGGAAATTCCTCGTTTTGCAATCGTAGGCCGTCCTAATTCAGGGAAATCTTCTATCATTAACGCTTTCATGGGCGAAGAAAGAAACATTGTTACGGATATCGCTGGCACTACACGCGACAGTATCTATACGCGTTTCGACAGATTTGGATTCAACTTCTACCTTGTAGACACTGCAGGTATTCGCAAAAAGGCTAAGGTTAATGAAGACATCGAATACTATTCAGTTATTCGTAGCATCCGTGCTATCGAAAATTCCGACGTATGTATTCTTATGATTGATGGAAGCCGCGGTATTGAAGGCCAAGATGCAAACATATTCTCTCTTATTCAAAAAAATAAGAAAGGACTCGTAGTATGCGTGAATAAATGGGATCTTGTAGAGGACAAAAGCCAAGTGGCTATCAAGCACTATGAGAACACTATTCGCGAACGTTTCGCGCCATTCACCGACTTCCCTATAATCTTTGGCTCCGCTCTTACTAAGCAACGCATTCTTAAGGTGCTTGAGAAGGCTGAGGAAGTTTATGATAACCGCAAGCGCACTGTTCCTACTTCTAAGCTTAATACAGTGATGCAGGAAGTGATTGCTGCTTATCCACCTCCAGCTACTAAGGGTAAATATGTGAAAATTAAATATATCACAATGCTGAAAGGAGCACCCATCCCAACGTTTATTTTCTTCTGCAACCTTCCTCAATGGGTTAAAGAGCCATATAAGCGTTATCTTGAAAATAAGATTCGTGAAAACTGGGATTTCACTGGCACGCCTATAAATGTTTTTATGCGCGAGAAATAAAAGTCATCAATCCTAATATATCATACTTTAAAGGTTTTCCTCTAAAATTTAAAGGAAAACCTTTTTTATTCTAATTATTTTAAATTTTAATACTTGCTTAAAATCGCTCAAGCTCCCATCTATACTTATATTTTCTGTATATTCTCTTATTTCTGGATTAAACATTTGAAGTACAGCTAGAAAATGTATTTATAGAGGGAAGATATTGATGTAACACTATTTAATATTTATTTAATAATTTAAAGTCACAACATATTCTTTTTCTATTTATCTTTGTTGCGAATAGTAATTCGTAGAATTCTCTTTCACTTTAATTTGGCAGAATTTTAAGTGAATAAAGATAAATCTATTGAATAAAAATATATTCAAAAATCTGTTAAGATAGTCTAATAATTAAATTTCTTATTCAGGTTTTACAAAAAATTGAAACAACAAACAACAAAAAATTATATACTTGAATTTTGGTTATGAGGGAGGTGTGCTTTTGTGAAAAAGTACACTTTCATTTTTTTTGCCTGTTAATCTTCAATTCAATAAAGTATATAAATAAAAAGCCCGGCTAAAAGCCGGGCCGAAGCACACATTATAACCTTCCGTTTCTATACTCCATAATTAAATGAAGTCAAACTAATAGTATAAACGCGGGTCCTCTATAGCTCAATCTCTTTAGAATCCACTATGTTATGCTTCCCTCGACGATAATTATAAAGTTCGACCTTAACCTTTTTAGGGTTAGTCTCATCAGGCTGTATAAGCACAAAATCCATAAATTTGACATCTTGGTCGGGCAGTGCTTTCCCGGCTTTTTTATATGCATCTACCCATGTTCCTGAATTTGCATACACACATTCTTTTCCTGCTATATTATTATACGTTTTTATTTTTGCTTCATGAGTGTGCCCAAAAACCACAATTCTTACAGGTGAATTCGGATTGTTGAAAAAATTCCTTTGAGCATGGTCATCAACATAATTGTTATCATTTGATCCATTTATTGCTGATTTCACCTCGGTTTTTGCATACATAAGATTGTAATCCGACCTCTTGTCCCACACAGACTGCTTTGTAAATCCATTGTATAATTTAGTTTCTATTCTACCCGTTTCTGGGTTGTTATATGGGACAACATCGTTTACGCTATAATTTTTAGTAAACTTCTCTATGTTGGTAACAATCATTTTTTCATCATGATTGTCTTTAATAGGAATTTGATAATTAAGTATATAATACCACATCTTAGCATAAATCTCCAAGGCATCTTGCTCCTGGTCGCCCGGGAAATTATTCACCGCAAGTCTTGGATGAACTATATCTGCAGGATTTGATGGATAATTTGTAACTGAATTTACGGCTATTCTACTATAAAAATATCCCACTGGCATCACTGTACCCGGAGCTTCATCTTGATTACTATAAGGGTCTAATGAGCAGAAGAAATCAAAACGATGAGCATGCTCGATTGCAATTTCTGGATAACCATCAGGATAATATGTGCCTATTCCAGGCTTACCTGGATATCTTGCCTGATTTACACCTGGCATAAGCTCTTCTATGCTTTCAGGTGTAATACCCAAATCATGATTTCCAGGAATATAGGTTACCTTGATTTTCTTATCCTTTATTATACCATTAAAACATTCAAAGATTTCTTGGTTGTTAGCAGCAATCTTTTTTATGAAATCTTTTTGCGTCCCTCCACCATAAGTATTCACCCTAGCTGGCACATACCATTCATCCACTAAATCGCCAGCTATTACCAATTCCTTTATATCTGATGATTTTCTCACTTCTTTCAAAAACTGTATCAAACGGGGAGCATGGTCCAGACACTCAGTATAGCTTGGATCAGCCCCTAGGTGAATATCACTTATAACCAGAATTTTATTGCGGCTTCCTTTATCCCCGAAGAATATTTCATTATTCTCCGCCGAACAAGATAAAAGAAATGAAAGCATAGTAATAAGGAACAATAAGGTTTTAAAAGTTCTAATCATTTTGATTTATGGTTTAACGGGTTTAATGTTCAAAAATATAATTTTCTATCATTCTAAAAGTTCCATTTTTACAATTTTTATGTTTCAAAATCACAAAAAATGCCACCTGGCTCAAACCCTTATAATGCTTTGGAATAAAATAACTTACACTTTGCACAAAATAATTGTTTCCGCTTGTAATATAGTTATTTTTAATTTAAATTTGTCAAAAAGCTTTTTTAACCCGTCAATCTTGTAACATTATTTTAATGCTAGGTAATTTTTATATAGCAAGTCTTTATGCCGCTATTATTGTTAATATTGTATCCGCAATATTTCTTTTTTCTAAAAGAATAATTGGGGATAAACCTCGAATCATACTTTCTATTTTCGCTTTTATCTCAACAATTATTTATCTGTTCCGACTCTATTCTTTATTAAATGGGACAAATAATGATACGATGATTTTAAAAATGCCAATGCTTCTAGGCGCCGCATCAATTTTTGTATTTTATTTATTGTATCCTGCTGAAATTACGTCACACGGCTGGATTAACAAAAAGCATATATCCTTATTATTCGCTCCTTTAGCCTTATTTACTATAATATACTTGGTAGCATTAAAATTAGGGGTTAGTTACCGTAATATAAATTCATTCATCGATATGCTCCCATATATAGGCGAATTTAATATCTGGATTCGTATCCTTATGGTGGTGTTAATGATTTTGACTGTTCCATTAGTTTTCTTTATTCCATTCACAGATTCCTATATCTCCTCTGAAGATAAGTGGAATAACATTTGTATCATAACTTATATAATAGCTGCTATAGCCTATTTGAGCTTACTAAGTTTTAATTCCATTATGTCACATATAATATATGTACATGTATCTATAGTATGTATTCTAGCCCTGGTTTACTATGAAACATTTCATCGTTTTACCGGCAGCACAGACGTAGTGGATGATTCCAAAATATGTCTATATAATCAAGATTTCATAAAAAATCATTTAGAATCATTAGCAAACAATGCTTCCGAGGCGGAAAAGCCATCGGGAAATGACTCATCAGATAACATATTGTTTTCTTCTCTAACAGAATATATGAGGCAAAACCAAAAATGGAAAGATCCTGATTTGGCATTAAATACTTTAGCTATGGCATTATGCACAAATAGAACAAAGCTATCTAATACCATTCAAGAAAATGGGTTCGACGGCTTTTCGTCATATCTTAATACTTTACGCATTCTCGACTTCATTTACATTATGCATAATAATCCGGAAATGAATTATCAAGATGCCTTCTTTGATTGCGGATTCCGTTCACGCTCCACCGCCTTACGCAACTTCAAGTTGATAACAAACACAACACCTTCAGAATATTTCACTAACCCAGCAGGCAATAACAGTCTTGCAGCATCCAAATTAGAGCAAATTATCAATCAAAGCCCGGAAACAGCATCCTAATGTAATCTGGCTGCATTTTCTAAAGAATTATACTTCCTGGCATCAAAACCCTTTATTTCCTTTGCATTTAGGTAATAGAAAAATAAGAATGCTTATTTTTCGTTATATTTTTGACTATGCAACGCAAAGAATGTATCTTTGCGTCACATAAATTACATTGCACTTGATGTGTAGCGTAGTATCAGAATTAATTTAACAAAGGATTAAACTCTCAATCGATGAGAAAATACAAGATTCTTAATAACACAATAGGCTGGGTGGCTTTTGCTATTGCTGCCATCACCTATCTATTGACCGTGGAGCCCACGGCAAGCTTCTGGGATTGCCCGGAGTTTATATCTCAAGGATTTAAACTTGAAGTAGGACACCCGCCGGGAAACCCTATTTTCATGCTTGCTGCTCGTTTCATGGTTAATTTTGCACCAGACATCACAAAAGTAGCTATATGCGTGAATGCAATGTCAGCACTTCTTAGCGCAGGGACTATATTACTCTTATTCTGGACTATCACTCACTTGGTTAAGAAACTCGTGGTGAAAGATGGAGAAGAAGACAATATGACAATCACCCAAATGCTCGTTATCTTCGGTAGCGGACTATGTGGTGCCCTTGTTTATACATGGAGTGATACATTCTGGTTCTCTGCTGTAGAAGCCGAGGTTTATGCATTCTCATCCTTCTGCACAGCATTGGTATTCTGGCTTATACTAAAATGGGAAAACAGAGCCGACCAGCCTCATAGCGACCGCTATCTCATCTTGATAGCCTATGTGATTGGTGTTTCTGTAGCAGTGCACTTGCTTAACCTTCTTTGTATTCCAGCCATCGTATTGGTATTCTACTATAAAAAATTCACTAACGTAACAGTTAAAGGCTCTCTATTAGCCCTTCTTGCTTCGTTTGCAATAATAGTTCTTATCCTCTACGGTTTGGTTCCAGGATTCGTGGAAATGGGACAATACTTCGAATTGCTGTTTGTTAATACATTCCACGTGTCTTATAATACTGGTGTTGTGGTTTATGCCCTTCTTGATGTTGCCGTATTCGTATGGTGCATCTACGAGCTATACAAGCAACAGAGCTTCACTCGAATCAAGTTGTCATTCTTCCTAAGCATATTCTTCTCTGGAATGTTGTTTATAGGAGACAGCTTGTTTATACCTGTACTCCTAGGAGCAGCTCTAGCAGTATATCTTTGGAAATATTGCAATAAAATACCTGTCAGAATGTTCACTATCGTAGCCATGAGTATATTCGTTATATTCATCGGTTATTCGTCTTATGCTGTCATTCTCATTCGCTCGAATGCACAGACTCCTATGGACCAAAACTCTCCTGACAACGTATTCTCTTTGGCTAGTTATCTTAACCGTGAGCAATACGGAGATCGTCCTTTACTCTACGGACAGACATTCAATAGTAGTGTCGTTTACCAAGATAATGGCAGTGGCACCTATCGCCCAGTAACTACTACAGGAAGAGCTCTTTACGCTAAAGACGTTAAAAATAATCCTTCTGACCCTGATCATTATAAAATGACTGGAACTAAGGATACCTACAAGATGTCTCCAGAATTGGATATGCTGTTCCCTCGTATGTATAGTGGCGCTCACATTCGTGAATACACTGAATGGATCGACCTAAAGGGAACCCCTGTTGAAGCTACAACTCGACTAGATCAAACAGGCAACAAAATATCTTCTGAAACTAAGATTAAGCCGACTTTCCTTGAAAACCTTCAGTTCTTCTTGGATTATCAACTTAACTATATGTACTGGAGATATTTCATGTGGAACTTTGTAGGGCGTCAAAATGATATTCAAGGTAGCGGCGAAATCACTCAAGGTAACTGGATTTCTGGTATTCCTATGATTGATAATGTTCGACTTGGCGACCAATCATTGCTTCCTGCCGACTATGGCACTGCAAACAAAGGACACAACGTATTCTATATGCTGCCGCTAATTTTCGGTATCATCGGACTCCTATGGCAAGCTTATGCCGGAAAGAAAGGTATCGAACAATTCTGGGTAGTATTCTTCTTGTTCTTCATGACTGGTATCGCTATCGTTATATATCTTAACCAAACTCCTAGCCAGCCTCGTGAGCGTGACTACGCTTATGCCGGCTCCTTCTATGCCTTTGCAATATGGGTAGGTATGGGTGTCGCTGGATTGTGGCACTTGCTATGCTACTTTATGGAATCGCGCAGGAAAAAGAGTGGCGCTAAGGCCGATGTTGCTAAAGAACAAAAACAATCTCTTGTATTTGCTGTAATTGCTGCTGTTATAGGCTTATTTATCCCATTGCAAATGGTTAGTCAAACTTGGGACGACCACGATCGTTCTGGCAGATATGTGGCACGCGACTTTGGAATGAATTACTTGGCTAGTGTGGACCCTAACGGAATAATCTTCACTAATGGTGATAATGATACATTCCCATTATGGTATGCTCAAGAAGTTGAGGACTATCGTACTGACGTGCGTGTAATCAATCTTAGCTATCTTGCTACAGATTGGTATATTGCTCAAATGCGTCGCCCTGCTTATGGCTCGGCTCCTGTTCCTATGCTTGCCAACGACAAGACATTCGCATTCGATAACCGTCAATACAACTATTTCATCGAGCCTGACTCTATGAAAGTACCAGTATTGGAATCCCTGAAGATGCTTTATCGCGACGATTGCACAAATAATGAATACAATCTTCCTGAAATAAAATATCCTAATATGTTTATTCCAGTGAATGCTGAACAAGCAATAAAGGCTGGTGTAGTAAGTCCTGATAAGAGAAATCTGATTCAGCCTGCTATCGACATGAATATGCTCAATGATCCTAACACTGCTCACGACGGAGCTATGAGCTCAAGCAAGGTTATGTCTCTCGATATATTGGCATCCTCTATTGCTCAAGGTTGGAAACGCCCTGTATTCTTTGCTATGACAGTTCCTGATAGCTATTATCTTGGACTTTCTAAGTATATGGAAAATACTGGTATGGCTTACCAAGTTACACCAATAATTAGCGGACAATCAGACACCCAAGGCATAAACACTGACAAGATGTATAAGAACATCATGACCAAGTTCCGTTGGGGAGGTCTAGACAAGGCTGCTCCTGGAAGTTTGTATCTTGATGAGACTGTACGCAGAATGGTTACAACTCTTCGTAGTGCTATGTGTGACCTTACTTTTGAGCTTATCAGAGAAGGTGCAATGGCTCAAGAGAAATCTCAAAAGCTTGGTAAAGCTAACGCTGAAGGAGCTAAACTTATGGCTTACGCTAATCAACGCTACGACATGGCTCGCAACGTGTTGAAGACTATGGATGCAAAACTTCCTGTTAAGACTTGCCCTTATTCTCTACAACTCGGAGAGCGCATTGCTCAAGCTTATTTGATTATTGGTGACCAAACTCACAATCAGACTGACCATAATAATGGATTGAAAGTACTTGAGGCGGAAATTATGAGATATGCTCAATATCTTAAATTCTACCAAACTCTAAGTGCATCTGAATATGGACGCTTGTCTTACTACGACAATATAATTGACCGTCAGTATTTTCCAACCCTTCTTTCAGAGTATTATGATGCTAATGAGAAAGGGTTTGACAAGCTACAGAAAAAATTGATAGCAAATGGAGTAAATCTTAACCGGGTTTACCAAATGCAGGAAGCGATTCAAAAACAACAAAAGGCTGTTCAAGCTCAGCAGCAGAGTGCTCCGCAAGGGGGTGAAGAAAATATGGCTGCTCAAGAAGAATCTCCTTTTGGTCAAGAATAATTCCGCCTTCAACCAAAATAAGTATAATTTCGATGGAGAATAAATCGGGCAGTTTTGTCCGTTTTATTCTCCTTCACAATTAAGAAACACACTTCCATATCGTGTTAGTAGAACAACCACCATTATTGTACCGAATGCTCTTCCCTGAAAGCGTTTGGCGCATTCAAAAAAGAAAAAAATGTATTTATCTAACATTTGACGATGGGCCTATCCCAGAAGTAACTCCTTGGGTACTTGACCTATTAGATAAATACAACATAAAGGCAACCTTCTTCTGTGTTGGGGATAATGTACGCCGCAATCCGGAGCTCTTCGAGGAAGTAAAAAGTCGTGGCCATAGCGTTGGAAACCACACTATGAACCACCTCCAAGGCTCCAAAGTGACGACTCGCCGCTATTTGCGTAATGTGCGCGAGGCTCAAGACTTAATCGGCACTAACCTTTTCCGCCCACCGCATGGGCTTTTGCGTTGGTCGCAAGCTAAAGTCCTTAAAGACCATTTTGCAATGATTATGTACGACCTCGTAACTAGAGATTATAGCAAGAAACTAAATGGCGAGCAAGTACTTGACAACGTCAAGAAATTTGCCAGAAGAGGCTCAATAATAGTATTTCATGACTCGCTAAAGGCTGAGAAAAACATGAAATATGCTCTTCCGAGGGCAATCGAGTGGCTACGCGACCAGGGATATACCTTCCAGCGCATTCCTATGAACGACGAATAATATTATATCTATTATGCCAAGCATCTCACCACAGCAAAAAGAAAAAATTCGCGCCAAAGCATTGGCGTTGGGTTTCGATGCTTGTGGATTTGCTTCGGCTGGCCCTGTGAGCCAAAAGGCGCAGGATCAGTATAACGATTGGATTAAAGATGGGCGCAACTCATGTATGGACTATGCGTCTAAATATTCTGATCTTCGTGCTAATCCTGCGGTTTTATTTCCTGAGGGACGCTCTATAATATCGGTGGCGCTGAATTATTATCCGCTACGTTTTCAGAGTGAAGACAAGCCTCAATTTGCATATTATGCCTACGGCCGAGATTATCATGAAGTGGTACGTGAAAAACTAACCATGCTTGCCGAATATATTAAATGTGAGTACCTAGCCGATTGCCGTGTTTGTGTAGATACTGCACCCATTAGAGAGCGATATTGGGCATGTGAAGCAGGTCTGGGTATGATTGGGCGCAACAACACTCTTATTATCCCTGGACGAGGCTCATATTTCTTCCTGGGAGAACTCATTTGCTCTCTTGATATCAATCCCGACCAACCTTGTAAATCTTCTTGTGGAGACTGTAATCTTTGCGTCGAAAACTGCCCCACTGGAGCATTGGATGTCAATGGAGCGCTCGACGCTCGTAAATGCCTATCATGTCAATTAATAGAACAGCGCGGAGAGTTGTCTTCAGAAGTGGCTCGAACAGCAGGAAACAGAATCTATGGCTGCGACGAATGTCAGAAATGCTGTCCGCATAATGCTGGAGCTGAATCTACTCATATAAAGGACTTCTTCCCATCTGAAGAGTTTCTCAACCTTTCGCTCAACGACATCATAAACATGGACCATAGTACTTTCCTCCATGTTTTCCGCCATAGTGCTGTGCGTAGGGCAAAACTTACTGGGCTTCAACGCAATGCCACACTCCTTAAAAACTCTCATAATAAGCCATAAATACCACATAACTTAATAAAGCTTATATCTTATAATGGAAAAATCTGATAACAGAATCGTTTTGCTTCTTGATGCAGGAGGAACAAATTTCGTATTCTCAGCTATGCAGAATCACGAGTTCATCATCGATAGCATTTCATTGCCGTCTAATGCCAAAGACTTAGACAAATGCCTTGCCACTATGGTGGAAGGTTTCAAAAAAATAATCGAGAAACTACCATTAGCACCCAGTGCTATTAGCTTTGCCTTTCCTGGGCCAGCCGACTATCCAAACGGAATTATTGGTGGTTATCTTCCCAATTTCCCTTCTTTCCGTGAGGGCGTAGCTCTAAAGGCTTTCTTAGAAAATGAATTTAAAATTCCTGTTTTCATAAACAATGATGGCGACTTATTCGCCTATGGCGAGGCGCTTGGTGGTGCTCTCCCTGAAATCAATGGCCGTCTTGAAGCTGCTAAGAGCTCCAAGCGCTTCTCTAATCTTGTGGGCTACACATTTGGTACTGGTTTCGGCATTGGTATTGTTGTCGATGGAAGATTAAATCGTGGAGATAACTCTTGCGTTGAGACTTTCTGCCTCCGTCATAAGAAAATGCCTGGTATTATCGTTGAAGATGGTGTGGCAGTGAGAGCTGTAAAAAGAGTATATGCCGAACTATCTGGCGACTCCAGCAGCAAATTAGAACCAAAAGATATTTGTGATATTGCCGACGAAAAGCGTGAAGGCAATGTCGAGGCTGCTAAAGGTGCTTTTGCCGAATTTGGAGAGATTGCTGGCGATGCAATGTCTACTGCAGTAACTCTTATAGACGGCTTGATTGTGATAGGTGGAGGAATCACAGCTGCAAAGAAATATATAATGCCTGCTTTACTGAAAGAACTACGTTCCAAAATGCATACTCTAAGCGGAGACGAGCTTAACAGGGTACAAATGAAAGTTTATGATCTCGATAATGAAGCTGAGTTTGCCCAATTTGCTGCAGGCGATGCTCGACAACTAAAAGTATATGGAACATCTGATAAATATGTTACCTATGATCCTCAAAAGCGTATTGGTGTAATGATTTCAAAGCTTGGTGCCAGCACGGCTATTTCTATCGGAGCTTATGCATTCGCTCTTACAAAACTTGACGAAATGGACAACTAAAACAGTCCCATTTCCTAATAATATTCGCTCCATGGGAATCTGAACTTGAGTTAGAAATCCATGGAGCACTTTTTTACTCCTTTTCCGATATTATATACACTTTTTCATTTTATTTGTTATCTTTGAGATTGTAACTTTTTTACCTATTGTTCACCTTTAACTAATTTCTAATATGAAAAAAATCTTCTATTTCCTAACTTGCGGAATTCTTTCATTGTTCGGAATTTCTTGCGGGAGTCATCACAATTCAAAAGAAGTTGTAACTCCTCTTGATTCCACCTATACTGAAGTATTGCATCCTCAGTGGTCACGAAATGCCGTTATTTATGAAGTGAATCTTCGCCAATACACTAACGACGGTAAACTAAAATCCTTTGAGCAACAACTGCCTCGCCTTAAAGAGCTTGGGGTGGATATTTTATGGTTTATGCCTATAAATCCTATTTCAAAACTCAATCGCAAGGGAGAACTTGGAAGCTACTATGCAGTTGCCGACTATAAGGCTTTCAATCCTGAATATGGAACTCTCGATGAATTTAAAGCTCTAGTAAAGAAAGCTCACGATATGGGATTTAAAGTGATTCTCGACTGGGTTCCTAACCATAGTGGCTGTGATAATGCTTGGGTTAAAGAGCATCCCGATTGGTATGTGAAAGACTCGCTTGGCAAAATGGTTGGCCCCTATAACTGGACTGATGTCTATAAATTTGATTATTCCAATAAGGCTATGCGCTCTGCTATGATCGATGCATTGAAATTCTGGGTAAAGGATGTAAATGTGGATGGCTTCCGCTGCGATGTAGCGGGTGAAGTTCCTACCGACTTCTGGAATCAAGCACGTCCGGCTCTCGACTCTATTAAACCTATTTTCATGCTTGCTGAAGCATCTAAACCTGAATTGGCTAAGAAGGCTTTTGATATGAGCTACAATTGGCCTATGAAAGATCTTTTCGGTGAGATATCCCGCACTCAGGGTCAGAACTCTATGCCAGTCAACAAGGATTATAAAGCTAAGGTTAAGACTGCTTTGGCTATAGATTCTCTTTTAGCTGACCAAAATAAGAATTATCCTAAGGATTCTTACATGATGAATATGATTACAAATCATGACTTAAATTCTTGGGAAGGAACGGAATTCCAACGCTTCGGAAAAGGTGTAGATGCTTTCGCAGTGCTCACTTATACTCTTCCTGGGATGCCCCTTATCTACACAGGTCAGGAAACAGGACTTAACCGAGCTTTTGAATTCTTCAAAAAGGATACTCCTCCCGATTGGACTAAAAATAAATTCTTCGACTTCTATAAGAAACTGAATACTCTAAAGCATTCGCAAGAAGTTCTTGCTACCGGCGAAGCAGGTGCACCAATGGTGCGCTATGCCACAAAATCTCCAAATGCTTATGTATTCTCTCGCATAGATGACCGCGGAGGTATCTTCGTTTTCGTTAACCTTAGCAATAAACCAGTTGATTTGCAATATACAGCTTCTGTTCCTAAGGCTGATAACGCAGTTAATTATTTCACAGGAAAAACAGAATCATTCCCTAAAACACTTGCCCCATGGCAGTATTATGTTTTTACTGTAAAGAAATAGCAGGTTAAATTAAAAAATAAGTGGCTGGATTATTAAATTGTCCAGCCACTTTTGCTTCAATTCAATTATTCATAATTATTATCCATACTATCGATAATTTCTTTTACCTCATCTCTAAACCATTTCGGCTCTTCAACAATTAAATCATCGCCAAAAGACAAAATCTCTTGTTTGAAGTCAAATGTTGGCTTTACCATATACTCAAATATCGACGTCTCCTCATCAATTACCGTTTCTTTCTGTGATGAATGCAATGGGAGAGCCCGCAAGTATTTAGGCATACTTCCTAGGGCTTTTAGTACCACTTTCTCTACTTGAATCGAATCATTCGAGATAATTCCAAAAGCACTTTCAAAATATTCCTTAGCATCAAAATCACTTGGTAAGATAAATTTTTCATCAATTATACTTAAGTTCCTTATCCTATCAAGGGAATACGTTCTAATCTCTTCATAATTTGGGCAATAACCCACTAAATACCATCTTTGTCTAAAAACTTTCACACAATATGGTTCAAGGGTGAAAGTACTGGAATGGTCCTTCTCAAAACTTTGATATTTTATTTCTATTGCATAATTGTCGCGCATGGCTTCAATTAATGAGGTCAAGTATTCGCGGCCAGATGGTATTTCCTCAAATAAAATACGGCGTTTCAAGTGATGACTTTCATTGATGAGATTATTGACAGCAAATGTATTTAAAAGCCAACTCCTCACACCTCCTTTTTCTATGTCATCAGCATTTTCGATATAGTATTTATACCCGTTCCGCTTATCACATTCAATATTAATATCAAACATTTCCTCTATCGCCTTTCTATGGTTGTGAAAAGTTCGTAGAGGAATGTCTTCACCTTGGCTCATCTCTGTGTTTTTCCATCGTTCGTTGATTTCTTCAAAGGTTATGTTTTTCATTCTATAAATTGTATCAACGAGCCATATGTATCGGTTAAAAAGTTCTCTTGCCATTGTCCTGTGTGTGTTTAATTCTGTAACAAAGATAGCAGTGACATGTGCCAAAGCATGACACATATTATCAAAATCCTATCCGTTTTCTATTCTCGGTATTAGTTATTCTTTCATTTTCGCAATATTGCTCCAATAATAAAAGTAAATCCTAGTTTTTTGTGTCATAAATGATTTCATCTATAATGTATGTTCTATATATATTCTCATTTTTGTCTCCATCTAAATAATATCTTTCTCCACGCCTTTTACATCACGACTCGCTAAAGTCTTGAATTAAAGAATTCCATATCATCACTCTTTGAAACCTTGGACTTCTCCACAATGCCTTCCATCGCCAATTATAGCGACTTCTTTTTTGATCCAGTTTTTCTTGTTTTTGGGGGGGGTATTTTTTGTGCGTTTTTCCCTTCTAAACCAATTTTTTCCATATTTGTGCCTCAATCTTTTATTAAGTTGTGCCAAAGATATATGCTACCTGTGCAAAAAAGCTTCCCATCTACAATATTTTTTAATTTATTTCTTTAAAAATGGGTGGTGCGCCATGCCTCACCCATTTCTCTCTAAATGCTTTTCATCCTTTACTCTGCTTTATACTCTTTTCCGTAGGGCATCAAATTCTCACCAGTAATATATACTTTTATCTGCCCTTTTTGTTCATTTATGGAACGCAAAAGTATCTGGATTTTACCATTAAAAGCCTTTATGTCTAAGGATTTCTTATCTGTTCCAGCCAACGGTCTCTCTACCTCCTTAAATGCAGAATCGCCGTTACCATAGCCCAGAATTTCGGCTACTCCTTCCACTTTCACCTTCATAGAGTTCATCGCTGTCGGCACTTCACGTCCTTTTGAGTCAAGGAGGGAAATATCCATAATGATTACATCCTCTCCATTGGCTTTCAAAGCTTCTTTATTTGATTGAACAGCAATCTGCTTGGCGTAGCCAGTCGTGGCTAGCACTGCAGTTATAATCTTCTTTCCATTCTTATACCCGGTTGCCTCTACTTTGCCAGGTTTATATATGGCATCCCATTCAAGATGTCCATTTCTTGGCATTTTCCTCTTGACTAAATTCTTTCCATTCACTTTCATGCTCACCTCATCACAATTAGAATATGTCCATAAGCTCACTTGCTGCCCTTCCTGCCCCTGTAGATTCCAATGAGGGAATATATGAAGCACTGGTTCGTTAGTCCATGCAGCCTTTAAATAATAAGCTTCATCCTTTGGGAATCCACAATAGTCAAAAATTCCAAACAATGATCCTGTAGCTGGATACACCAATGGGTTAGGCTCTCCACGATAATCGAATCCAGTCCAATAAAAAAGACCTGAAAGCCATGGGCGTGCGTCATAGAATTGCCAGCCGCGTTCTATCACGTTATTTGGATCCCCTTCACGTTGTGGCTGACGGTTATGTGAATTCATCCACCCTTTATTCTTATCTGTAACGTATATGCCACGTGTACCGCATCCTGAAGTCTCTTCCGTTCCAAGTGCTATCCATGATGGATGTTGCTTATGCAATCCATCTATATCATTTTGAATTAGATAGTTATATCCCTGTACATCAAGACCTTTAATCAATTCCGCACCTCCGGCATTCCCATAAGTTGCCAATCTAGTAGAATCCATTCTGTGCACAAATTCACACATAGACCTGGCTATCTGTGTCCCGGTATTGTTCCATTCTACAGGCCATTCTTCATTTCCCACGCTCCATATTATCACACTGGGATGATTACGGTCACGCTCTATCATATTTTTCATTCTTGAAATCTGGTAATCGTTTGTGCCGAGCATTCTGTTCTCATCAAGAACCAACATTCCCATTTTGTCACAGATATCAAGCATGGCAGGCATCCCTGGATTGTGCGAAGTACGAATAGCATTACTTCCCATGTCCTTTAACTTATGTATGCGGTATCTCCACAACTCGTCTGGAACAGCCACTCCAACTCCCGCATGGTCCAAATGCATGTTTGTACCTTTTATCTTAACGAATTTCCCATTGATAAGCAAACCCTCATTCACATCAAATCTCACATCTCTAAGACCCACATTTGTAGTATAATCGTCAACTTCTTCGCCATTATCTAGCAAAATTGTGTGAAGAGTATAAAGGTAGGGATCTTCTACTGACCATAAATGCGGATTCCCAACTCTAAACCTATGCTTCACCTCTGCAAAATCCTTTCCAGCAATTTTCCCTTTTAAAGATTCTCCAGTGGCAACTACTTTGCCAACTGCATCGCATAGTCTTTGGACTACATTAAAGCTGCCTTTATTCACGTCCCCGTTGCGCAACATTGTCCCAACACTTACTTCAGCCTCTTTGTACCCATTTTTGAATTTTGATGTAACATATACACCATTATTGGCAACGTGAGTCTCTGGGACAATAATAAGCTTTACATGACCATATATCCCTGCTCCTTCATAATACCACCCCATTTCTGTAGATGCGTCAGCTCGCACGGTAAGCAAATTGTCGTTCTCAAAGTCAAGCATCTCCGTTATATCATAAATCTGGGTAGCATACCCGCTAGGTTCTTCTCCCACTAGAAAACCGTTGCAGAACACTTGTGCATTTCGGAAAATTGCATCAAATTGCACATATACTCTCTTTCCCCGGGCCTCTTCACCCAATTTGAAATGCCGTCTATACCATCCCACACTGTTTTCTGGATATTTCCAGCCCACCATCTTATAGCCATGACTATGGCTTGCATCAGCACTATATGGCAAATCCACTACCCAGTCATGGGGCAGAGTAACATCTTGCCAATTTGAATCATCAAATTTCATCAGTATCGGGCTAGTGGTATCATTATTGGAACGCACCTTCGTGTAATAAGTGAAATATTCAGTTCCATGGCCGAAATCCTTAGCCATATCTGAAGCGTTCCCCAACGAAAATTTCCATTGCAAATCAAGTGGTTTCACAATTCGTTGAGCTTTCAGATTTATTGGTAGCAAGCACAATATGCACAATGCTGTCAAAAGGGTTCTTTTCATGCGCAAAAGGTTTTTATAATCTAGTTTGATATAAAAATAATGCTTTTTATCCGTATTAATTGTTCAATGACAAAATGATATAATAATCTGATAAAATAATATCATATTGAAAATTCCTAAAATAAAATATTCATGAATATACGGATTGTATCTTTTGTGTATAATTTATATTGATTACCTTTGCAGCCAACAAAAATCAGATGGAAAATAGAAACAATAGAATTCACCAGCTTGGTCACGAACCTGTAGGACGCCTTCTTTGGCAATATAGCATTCCGGCTATCGTAGGTATAGTTGTTATGGCTCTTTATAATGTTGTGGATAGGATATTCATAGGACAGGGAGTTGGCAGCGACGCTATTGCTGGTTTAGCGGTTACTTTTCCTGTAATGAATCTTTCTTCTGCCCTTGGTGTACTTATTGGAGCTGGCGCTTCAGCTAGGGTTTCAATCGTTCTTGGCCAGAAAGATAAGCGTAAAGCTGAGCTTATACTTGGTAATAGTTTTGTATTCACAATTATGTTTGCAGCTATCTACCTTAGCATTTTTGCCATCTTCTTAGATGACATATTACTGTTGTTCGGGGCCAGTCAAGTGACCCTGCCGTATGCTCGAGATTTTATGACCTATATTCTTCCGGGTATGCTGATGATGAACTTATGCTTTTCTTTCAACAATATCATGCGCTCTTCTGGTTATCTGGCACGTGCCATGGTTACAATGTTTATTGGTGCCGGCCTCAACGTAATTCTTGCTCCGATATTCATATTTGCACTTAAATGGGGAATCAAAGGTGCTGCTATAGCCACAGATATATCTATGACGGTATCAATGCTTTTCGTGATGGCACACTTTTTTTCTTCAAAGAGCGAACTTCACTTCAAAAAAGGCATCTTCAAATTGCAATGGCATATATTCCTTTCAATCATAGCTATTGGTGCTGCTCCTTGCATCGTGAATATTACTGGTAGCCTCATGAACGGAATTATGAACAATCTTCTATACGACTATGGAGGCGACTCAGCCGTTGGTGCTATGGGAATTCTGATGACATATACCCAGCTCCTCGTTATGGTGGTTATTGGCGTGTGCCAAGGCATGCAGCCTATCATTGGCTACAACTATGGAGCTAGCAACTTCAACCGTCTTAAAAAGGCATATCTTCTATCGGTTGTATCCGCTTCTACAATTATGATTATTGGCACTGGGTTCGCCTTTATAGCTCCTCATTGGATAGCACGCGCATTCACATCCGATAATGAGTTGATTGTCAACACCACTCTTGCTTTCCGTCTTAGTTTGATTATGTTCTGGGCTGTGGGATTCCAAATAGTGTCCACCACTTTCTTCCAATCACTCGGAAAAGCTGGAAAGTCAATCATCCTCAGTCTATGCCGTCAGATCTTGTTCTTATTGCCTATAGTCTTCATCCTCCCAAAACATTTCGGACTAGATGGTGTATGGGCTTCATTTCCTATATCTGATGCACTTGCCACATCCGTTACAGCTATATTAATTATATTCCAACTCAGAAAGATAAATCAACTTGCGGCAGCAATGCCATCAAAAAGTCATTCATAAATTACATCTTTCATAATTTGTTTCTTGCAAATAAAATATACCTTTGCAGCCAACAAATACACATAATGGCTTATGATTTCAGTTTATGCTAAATGCTCAGTTCCTGAGAGCAACACAGAGAAATTCATCAAAGAGGCAACAGAATTAGTAGCCCGTTCACGCGAAGAAGAAGGCAATGTTAGCTACAATCTTATCAGAGACATTGACAATCCAGCTGTTTTTGCATTTCTTGAAATGTGGGAATCTAAAGAGGTTCTTGACAAGCATATGCGCACAAAGCATTTCATCAATTTTGGGAAAAATCTAGATGAACTAATTGACTCTCCTATGTCAATTGCAGTACACACTATAATCATCTAACAGCTTCTCTTTCTTGACACTAATTCACCTTGGCGACATATTCAATCTCTCCAAGTAAGTAACTCTACGCATCCATCTCAAGCAAATTCCTGGAACTGAATTGATATGGCAGTCTTAGTTCCTAAACAATTCGTAAAATAACAAATTGGGCAATTAACTGATGCCGCCATTTCTGAAAATACGCCTCCCAATAAGGTTTTTTATTACAAAAAACTCAAAATCTAAGTTCCCTACTTGCAGAATTTAAAATAATATTCTAACTTTGCAATCGCTTTTGGAACAATCCATAATGCAGGTCCTATAGCTCAGTTGGTTA
>MTLE01000578.1_pt1 | contig 92649 bp, 96 predicted proteins | sample 1982461 | NCBI WGS metagenome assembly MTLE01 (sample SAMN05712605, study PRJNA340218) | biofilm metagenome | isolation source: sample SPL anode biofilm adapted to -200 mV | place: USA | collected 2012-02-03
GACAAGGCTTTTCGTTTCGAACGACCTCGATGACGAAAGACCTTAGCCAAGTCCCGTATCGGCGGCCAGCGGCAGGCGGAGGACGGCTCTCGCACCAGGTCCATCCTCGCGGTTCGCCAGGACCAGGCTTCCGCCGTGGGCCTCGGCGATCTGCCGGCTCAGGACCAGGCCGATGCCGCTGCCGCCGGTCTTGGTGGTGAAGAAGGGCACGAAGAGGTTGCCTCCGGTGGGCAGGCCCTGGCCGCGGTCCTCCACGCAGATCTCCACGGCGCCGGGCTGCAGGGACCAGCGCAGGGTCACGGGGCCTTCGCCGGCGTCCACGGCGTTTCGCACCAGGTTGATGAGGGCCTGGGCGATCTGGTCGCCGTCGGCCTGGAGGATCACGGGGGGGCCCGGGGCGACGGCCACGGGGCGGCGCTGCTCGAGGCCCGCCACCCGGCGCGCCAGGGCCTCCAGGTCCACCTCGGCCAGGCGCGGCTCCGGGAGCCGGGCCAGGCGGGTGTAGCCTTCCATGAACCGGCCCAGGCCCTGGGCCCTGGAGGCGATGATGCCCAGGCCCTGGCGCGCGTCGTCCATCCAGTCCTCCTCCTGGCGCTCCAGGATGCGGATGAGGCTCTCGGACAGGGACTGGATGGGGGCCAGGGAATTGTTGATCTCATGGCCCAGCACGCGGATCACCCGGTGCCACACCTTGCGCTCCTCCTCGCGCAGGGGCCGGGTGAGGTCCGAGAGCACCAGGAGCCGGTGGGCCCGCCCGCCCTGGCGGAAGGTGCCCCGGCGCAGCTCGAAGCGGCCCGCCCGGCCCGGGAAGGCCATGTCGGCCAGGGCCGAGGCTTCCCCGTCCAGGGCCGCGGCGAGGCCCAGCTCCGAGGCGGGCCGGCCCAGAAGCCGCTCCTGGACGCTGCCCAGCAGCCCCGCCCCGGCCCGGTTCACCAGGCGCAGGAGGCCGTCCCCGTCGAAGGCGAACACCGCCACGTCGATCTCGGCCATCACCGCCCGCAGGAGCGCCGTGGCCTCCATGGCCTTCATGCGCTGCTGCTGCATGAGTTCGCTCAGGGTGTTGAGCTCGTGGTACACCGAGCCCAGGGCGTCGGCCAGGGACGGCTCCCGGGCGCGGAAGGAGTAGTCCCCCTCCCGGATGGCGGCCAGGAGGTTGGAGAGCGTCTGGAGGGGGCGCCGCACCCGCGCGCGGATGGAGCGCGCGGCGAACCACGCCGCCGCGGCCACGCCCAGGGCCAGCAGGACCCGCACCGGCCAGGGCCAGGGGCTGCGCGCCAGGAGCACCGCCGAGAGCGCCACGGCGGGAAGCGCGCCCAGGAGGGCCTGGAGCTGCATCCGCCGGTCGTGGGTCATGCGGAGATGCCGAGCTTGGCCATGCGCCGGTACATGGCGCTCCGGGAAAGCCCCAGCGCCTCGGCGGCCGCGGTGGCCCCGCCGTGGCGGGCCAGGGCCTTGCGGATGAGCAGGGCCTCCATGTCCTCCAGGCTCAGGTCGTCCAGGGCCGGGGCCGGGGCGCCCTTGGCGCCCAGCAGGAGGTCCGGGGCGGTGATCCAGGGGCCGCCGGCCATGAGCAGGGAGCGTTCCACGGCATGGGCCAGCTCGCGCACGTTGCCCCGCCAGGGGTGGGCCAGGAGGGCCTTCTGGGCGCCGACGTCGAAGCCGGCGACGGCCTTCCGGTAGCGCCCCGCCTTTTCCTCCAGGAACCGCGTAGCCAGAGGCAGGATGTCCTCGGGGCGCTCGCGCAGGGGCGGCACGTGGAGCTCGACCGTGTCCAGGCGGAAGCGCAGGTCCTGCCGGAAGCGGCCCGCGGCCACCTCGGCGTCCAGGTCGGCGTTGGTGGCGCTGAGGATGCGCACGTCGGCGCGCAGGGTGCGGCTCGAACCCACCCGCTCGAACTCGCCGGTCTCCAGCACCCGCAGGAGCTTGGCCTGGAGCGGCAGCGGCGCGTTGGCGATCTCGTCCAGGAAGAGGGTGCCGCCGTCGGCCAACTCGAAGCGCCCGGCGCGCTCGCCCTTGGCGTCGGTGAAGGCGCCCTTCACGTGGCCGAAGAGCTCGGATTCCAGGACGCCTTCGGAGAGCCCGCCCGCGTTGAGGGTGATCAGGGGCCTGTCGGCCCGGGAGCTGGCGGCGTGGAGGGCCTGCGCCAGGAGGCTCTTGCCCGTGCCGTTCTCGCCCGTGATGAGCACCGAGGCCTCCGAAGGCCCGATGCGGCTCACCATCTCCATCACGTGGACCATGGCCTGGGAGGCGGCCACGATGGCCGGCGCGCCCTCCCGGAGGATCCGGTTCTCGGCTTCCAGGCGCCGGCTCTTCCTCAGGGCCGCGGCCAGTTCCAGGTGCGTGCGCAGGGTCGCCAGGAGCCGGGCGTTCTCCCAGGGCTTCTGCACGAAGTCCTTGGCGCCCCGCCGCATGGCCTCCACCGCCAGGTCGATGCTGCCCCAGGCGGTCATGACGATCACCGGCAGGCCGGGCTCCCGGGCCTGGATGCCCTCCAGCAGGGCCAGGCCCTCCTGGCCGGACGTGGTGTCCTGGCTGTAGTTCATGTCCATGAGCACCAGGTCGGGCCGGCCCGCGTCCAGGGCCGCCAGCGCGGCCTCCGGGGAGGCCGCGGTGTCGGTGCGGAAGCCCTCGGACTTCAGGAGGAGCCGCAGGCTCTCCCGGACATCGGGCTGGTCATCGGTGATCAGGATGCGGGGGGCGTTCGAGGGCATGGTCGGGTTCCAGGGTCTATCCTACTCCGCGCGGGACCCGGGTTCAGGTGGTCCGAACGGTCGTCACTCGTTCCGCAGGGCCACCATGGGGTCCACCTTGGTGGCCCTCAGGGCGGGCAGGAGGCATGCCAGGGCGCCCACCAGGGACAGCAGGCCCGCCACGGTGACGAAGGTCGCGGGATCCCAGGAGGTGACGCCGGCGATCTGGGCGTCCAGGGCCCGGCCCATGGCGAGGGAGATCACCACGCCCGCGGCCACGCCGCCCAGGGCCATGCTCAGCCCCTGGCCCACCACCAGCTTGAGCACGTCGCGCACCTGGGCACCCATGGCCATGCGGACCCCGATCTCCCGGGTGCGCAGCGCGGTGAGGAAGGTGACCACGGCGTAGATGCCCACCGCCGCCAGGACCAGGGCCAGGGCCGCGAACGAACCCAGGAGGATGCTCCGGGCCTGGGCGTCCTGGCGGTCCCGGGTGAGGACCGTCTCCATCGTCCGGGGGTTCCCCAGGGGCAGTTCGGGATCCACTTCCCGCAGCACCCGCTTGAGCACGGGGAGCATGCCGGCGGGGTCCGGAACCGTGCGCAGGACCACCACGAAGCTGGGGATGGGGAAGCCCGCATCGGACACGCTGGCCATGGGGAAGTACATCTCGGGCTGCCCGCCCTTGCTGAGGCTGGCGTGGCGCACATCGCCCACGACGCCCACGATGGAAAGGAAGGGCTCCTCCCGGCGGTCCATGGAGACACGGCCCTCCAGGACGTTGCCGCCCGGGAAGTGCTTGCGGGCGAAGGCCTCGTTCACGACCATGGTGGTGGATTCGTTGGGGGCGATGTCGCGGCCCCGGAGAATGGGGATGCCCATGGCCTTGAAGTAGCCCGGGGTGACGTGGTGGTTGAGGGCCTCCTGGCCGTCCACGCTCTCCTGGCCCCCCACGTCGTAGGAGCTGGAACTGGTGGAGCCCAGCAGGGGCGGCGTGTCGTTGATCCCCACGGCCGCCACGCCCTGGGTCGCCTCCAGCCGGCGCTGGAATTCGACCATGAAGGCATTGCGGGAGGCGGCGCCGGGGTACTTGTAGCGGGGGAGGGAGATGCGGGCCACGAGGACGTGGTCGGGGCGGAAGCCCGGGTCCACGTTCTGCAGGTGCACCAGGCTCCGGAGCATCAGCCCGGCCCCGATGAGCAGCGCCGTGGCCAGGGCCGTCTCGGAGGCCACCAGCAGGCCCCGCAGGCGCGGGTGGCTGGCGGTTCCGGTGCCCTTGCCCTCCTTGAGGGAGCCGGCCAGGTGGAGCCGCTCGGCCTTGAGGGCGGGCACCAGCCCGAAGAGGACGGAGGCCAGCAGGGAGATCGCCAGGGTGAACAGCACCACCCGCGCGTCCAGCGGCGCCGCCTCGATGCCGGTGCGGTTGGACCCGAGGATCGCCACCAGCCCGTTCAGGGCCCAGTGGCCCAGGAACAGCCCCGCCGCGCCGCCCATGAGGCCCAGCACGAGGCTCTCGGCCAGCGCATGCCACACCAGCGCGCCGGGCCCGGCGCCCAGGGCGGCGCGGATGGCCATCTCCCGCTGCCTGCGGGAGCTGCGGGCCAGCATGAGGTTCATGAGGTTGGCGCAGGCGATGAGGAGCACGCACGCCACGGCGCCCGAGAGCACCAGGAGCGTCCCCCGGGCGTTCACGACCACCTGGTCCCGGAGGGGCACCACACGGGCGGTGAAGTTGCGGTTGGAGTCCGGGTAGGCGGCGGCGAGCCCCGCGGCCACGCGCTTGAGGTCGGCCTCGCAGGATGCGGCGGTGGCCCCGGGCTTCAGGCGGCCCACGACGCCCAGGAAGTGGCTGCCGCGCTGGTCGAGCTGGTCCTTCGTGAAGGCGGAGGGCAGCAGGATGCTGGTGCCGCCGATGCGGTGGGCGAAGCGGAACCCCTGGGGCATGACGCCCACCACCGTCGTGTCCAGCCCGCTGAGGCGGATGGAGCGGCCCACGATGCCCGGGTCGGCCCCGAAGCGCCGGGTCCAGAAATCGTGCATCAGCACCACGGCCCGGGGGCCCTCGGCCCGGTCCTCCTCGGGCAGGAAGTCCCTTCCCAGGAAGGGATGGACACCCACGACCCGGAAGAAGTTCCACGACACCCGGGCCGTGGGGACGTCCTGGGGCTCCTGGTCGCCGGTGAGGTTCAGGGAGTCGTTGGAGAGCGCGGCCATGCCCTCCACCTGGCCCGCGCTCCGCTGCCAGTCCAGGAAGTCGGGGGCGGAAAGCGGGTTGTCGGCGCGGTCCCGCACGGGCACGGCGCCCCAGATCGCCACGAGGCGGTCCGAGTCCGGATACGGCAGGGGCTGGAGGAGCACGCGGTCCACGAGGCGGAAGATGGCCGCGTTGGCCCCGATGCCCAGCGCCAGGATCAGCACGGCGAGCGCGGTGAAGCCCGGGGTCTTGAGCAGGGAGCGGAGGGCCCTGCGGAGATCGTCGAGGATGGCGTGCATGGGTCCTCCCTCAGGCCTTGGCCAGGGATTCCTCGACCACCCGCCCGTCGAAGAGGTGGATGGTCCGGTCGGCGTGTTGGGCGAAACGCTGGTCGTGGGTGACCATGCAGATGGTGGACCCGCGGCGGTGGAGTTCCTTGAGCAGGTCCATGACGGCGTCGCCGTTGGTGGAGTCCAGGTTCCCGGTGGGTTCGTCGGCCAGCAGGATGGAAGGCCGGCCCCCCACGGCCCGGGCCACGGCCACGCGCTGCTGCTGGCCGCCGGAGAGCTGGCTGGGAAGGTGCTTGGAGCGGTGGGACATGCCCACTTCCTCCAGGGCCTCCATGACCCGCGTGCGCCGTTCGCCCAGGGGCAGCCCCCGGTACACCAGGGGCAGCTCCACGTTCTCGTACACCGTCAGGTCGCCGATGAGGTTGAAGCTCTGGAAGATGAACCCGATCTCGTGGTTGCGGATGCGGGCCCGCTCCGAGAGGTTGAGGCCCGCCACGGGCTTGCCGTTGAGGGTGTAGCGGCCGTGGGTGGGCGTGTCCAGCAGCCCGAGAATGGAGAGGAGGGTGGACTTGCCGCAGCCGCTGGGGCCGGCGATGGAGATGAACTCCCCTTCCTGGATCTCCAGGTGGATGTCGGAAAGGGCGTGCGTCTCCACCTCGTCGGTGGTGAAGACCTTCCGGATGGCGTCGAGGTGGATGATGGATCGGGGGGACATGGAATCTCCTGGAAAGGGATTACTTGATCCGGATGCGGTCGGAGGTGTCCCAGGCGCTGGTGTCCGAGAGGATCACCTGGTCGCCGGGCTTGAGGCCGTCGAGGATTTCGATGGTGGAGACCGACCCGCGCCCCAGCTTCACCTGGACGCGCCGGGCCTCGGAGCCGTCTGGGCTGAGCCGGTAGAGCCCCAGGGTTCCGTAGGCCTGGGCCTGCACGGGACGGCCCACGAACACGCCGTCGGAGGCGCGGTCCAGTTCCACGATGCCCTCGACGCTCAGGTCGGGGCGGGCCCCCTTGGGCAGGGCGCCTTCGAGGGTGGCGTCCACCAGGACGGTGCCGTTGGTCACGGCGGGGTCGATGCGCGACACCCTGCCCTGCACCAGCCCGTTGCGGGTGTCCACCGAAACCGCCTGGCCCAGGACAAGGTCCTTGGCCTGGGTCTCGCTGATGCGGAGCTCGGCCTTGAGGCGGGAGGGCTCGGCCACCTTGGCCAGGGTGCTGCCCGGGGTCAGGCGCTGCCCGACCTGCACGGGCAGGAGCTGCAGGACGCCCTTGAGGCCCGCGCGCACCTTTAGGGCCTCCACCTGGCTGGCCTTGAGAAGCCACAGGGCCCGGGCCTGCTCGACCTTGGCGCTGTTGGCGGCGAGCTGGGCGGTGAGGGAGGCTTCGCCGATCCTCAGGCGGTCCTGCTCGATCTGGTATCGGGTCGTGAGCTCCTCGGCCTTGCCCCGGGCCTGCATGAGCACCTGGCGCGCCACGAGACCCTCCTTCTCCAGGCGCTCGTTGGCGTCCAGGTCCATGCGCGCCGCGGCGTAGTTGGCCTTGACGGTGGCCAGGGAGGAGCGCTTGTCCAGGAGGGCCTCCTGGACCCGGGCCTTGGCGCTGGTGAGTTCTCCTTCGGCGGCCTTGAACTGCCACTGGGCGTCCAGGGCGGCCTGCTGCAGCTCGGGATTCGACAGCTCAAGGATGACGGTGTCGGCCTTCACCGGGGTGCCGGGGTACACGAGGATCTTCTCCACGCGGCTGTCGAAGCCCGTGGTGATCCAGCGCACGTCCACCGGCTGCAGGGTCCCGGTGCCCCGCACCTGGAACACCATGGGTCCCCGCTTGACGGTATCCACCAGGATCCCCTGGCGCTCCACCGAGGGCACCGCGGGCTTGAGCCGCGCCAGCCCGATGGTGAGCGCCAGGATGCCAAGACCCGCGCCCCCCCAGGCGTAGTACTTCTTGCGACTGGGCGGGGTTGTGATGGGGATGTCCATGAACGGCTCCGAAGGCTCTGCCGTCGAAGGGAAGCCAGGACCGTGCCTAACGCCAAGACCCCATAAATCAATACTTGGTCAGGCGGTCACCCCGGAGCCCGTCCCATAAGCGGGACGGGGCCGTCCCATATTCAGGCGTAGACCCGCCGCCGAACCTCCTGCCGGGCCGTCCTCCATTCCCAGTAGGCCACGCGGACCTCCGCCCGGATCTGGATCATGGCGGCCTTCCATTCGGCCTTCCTCAGCACCCACGCCTCCCGCTTCTGGGCCTTGCGCTCGGACACGCGGGCTTCCCACCCCTCCACGTGCTCCTGCATGCGGGCCAGGGCCTGGTCCAGCCGGGTCCGGGCCGCCCTGAGACGGTCCGCGGCGGGGGTGGGGGTGGCGATGCCCGCCAGGAGGGTCTTCTCCTCCATGGCCAGGCGGGCCCGGCGGATCGCGGCGTCCGGCACCCGGCGCAGGCCCCGGGCCAGGCCCACCAGGGCCAGGGTCCAGATGAGCCACTTGGTGGGGTCGAACTGGTACCACTTCACGCCGTTGCGGTAGTCCCACTGGAACAGGTGGTGGTAGTTGTGGTACCCCTCGCCGTAGGTGAAGGGCGCCAGGAAGGCGTTGTCCCGGGCGGTGTTGGCGTCGGTGTAGGGCCGGGTGCCGAAGTAGTGGGCGGCGCTGTTGATGAAGAACGTGGTGTGGTGGGTGACGACGATGCGCAGCAGGACGCCGATGACGAGGTAGCCGAAGAGGTTGCCCCGCACCAGGCCCACCCCCGCCGGGATCAGCGCCACGAGGCCGCCGATGAGGAAATGGTACTTGTGCTGCCAGCGCACCAGGGGGTCCTTCTCCATGTCCGCGACGCCCTCGATGGGCGTGGTCTCGGCCTGCATGATCCAGAGCCAGTGGGCGTACCAGAAGCCCTTGGTGCTGTTGTACGGGTCCCGGTCATGGTCCACGTGGCGGTGGTGGATGCGATGGCTGCTGCACCACTGCAGGGCGGAATTCTGGAAGCTGGCCGCGGCCAGGCACAGGAGCACGAGGCGCACGGGCCAGGCGGCCTGGTAGGTGCGGTGGCTGTAGAGGCGGTGGTAGCCGGCGGTCACGCCCAGGCCGATGGCGAAGAACATGACGGTGAAGGCCACCCAGGGGCCCCAGTGGGTCAGGGAGTGCCGGAATTCCAGGGGCACCAGCACGAGGGCCAGCCCGAGGGTGCCCAGAAGAAAGGAGGTGTTAAGAAGATCCCAGCGTCGTTTATTAGGCACTTGAACTCCCGGCCTCCGGCTTTGGAGGTCACCCATCATCGTCCATATGGGTTGAATCCACAATATGGAGTTCTCTAGAACACCAAATATTAACGTTATACGAGCAGGCGAGTGGCATTGAGAACCGGGAGGATTATTGCCAACCCGTGGGTCCTCTAATCCGCCTGGGTCACCCGGTTCCGCCCGTTCGCCTTGCTGATATAGAGCGCCTCGTCCGCCCGGGAGATGAACCAGGCGGGGCTGGAGGCCTCCGTGGCCTGGGCCACCACGTAGCCCACGCTGATCGTCACCACCTCGGACACGGACGAGTCGGCATGGGGGATGCCCAGGGACTCCACGGCCTTGCGGAACATCTCGGCGGAAAAGGCGGCCTGCTCGGGGGTGGAGCCGGCGATGACCACGGCGAACTCCTCCCCGCCGTAACGCGCCGGAAGGTCGTCGGCGCGGCGGAAGACGTCCCGCATGACCCGGGCCACGGCCTTGAGGCACTCGTCGCCGGCCAGATGGCCGTAGCGGTCGTTGTACTTCTTGAAGAAGTCCACGTCCCCCAGGAGCAGGGCCACCCACCCTCCGGAGCGCCGGGCCCGGCGCACCTCGTTGTCCAGGGTCGAGTCGAAGCGGCGGCGGTTGGCCAGGCCCGTGAGGCCGTCCTGCAGGGCCATCTCCCGGAGCCGCGCGTTGGCGTCCTCCAGTTCCGCGGTGCGCTCCTCCACGCGCCGCTCCAGTTCCTGGTTGGCCCGGCGCAGGGCCTCGGCCTGCTCCAGGTTGCGGGCGTAGAGGCGCGCGTTGGTGATGGTGAGGGCGGCCCGGTCCGCCAGGCTCTGGAGGGTGGCCTCGTCCTCCATGGAGTAGGCCCGCGAGGAGCCCCCCTTGACCAGGGTGATGGTGCCGATGGTGCTGCCCTCGGTGCGCATGGGCGCCACCAGGAGGCTGTGGACCCGGAAGTGGTCGAGGTACGGGTGGAAGGCGGCCGGCAGGTGCTCCCGGATCTCGCCGGGCGTGGCGCGCTCCAGGCGCAGGCTCTGGCCCGTGCCCGCCACCTGCCCCGCCCCCAGCAGCGCACCGGGCCCCAGGACCCCCGCGGCCGTGGGGGCCAGGCCCTCCAGGGCCGGCAGGAGCGGGTCCCCGCCGATGTAGGGCTGGCTCACCACCTCGGTGTGGAGCAGGCCGTCGTCCCCCACCAGGTCGAGGATGCACAGGTCGCCCACGGAGGTGGACATGTGCTGGGCGATGAGCTTGAGCGCGGTCCCGTAGTCCGGGCCCACGCCGGCCAGGGCCAGGGACACGGCGTTCTGGGCCTCGGCCCGCTTGAGCCGGGCGGTGGCCTCCATCTCCAGGCGTTTGCGGGCCGTGATGTTGCTGGCGGTGACCAGGAGGCGGTCCACGCCCCCGATGCAGGCGCGGCGCATGTTCACTTCGAGCCACACCAGCTGGCCCGAGGGGTGGGGGCAGAGCCAGTCGAAGGTCTGGGGCTCGCCCTGGATGGCCTTCAGGGCCCAGTCGATGGCCACCTCGCGGGTGTAGGGCCAGATCCCCAGCCCGGTGTCGGCCAGCTCCGTGGCCAGGAGCCGCTGCTGGGAAAGGCCCAGGAACTCGCCGAAGCGCCGGTTCACGTCCAGGGTCGCGCCGGTGTCCAGGTCCTGGATCAGGATCCCGTCGTTCACGGACTCGTAGATGGCCTGGAAGCGCTGCTCGCTCAGATAGAGCTCGCCGGGGTCGGAGGACGCCCCGGTCATCCCGCGTTCCGGGAAAGGCAGCTCACCACCGTCCACATACGACCCATCAGGAGTTCCCAGGAATGATCCTCATCATGCCCTTATCCGATGGGGTTTTCAACTTTCCAGGGCGGCAACCCCCCGGAGGCGCCCCAGGAACCGGTTCTTGGCCGCCACGAACCACCGGCTGAACCGGGCCATGTAGATGTAGATGACCGGGGTGGTGTAGATGGTGAGGATCTGGCTGACCAGGAGCCCGCCCACGATGGCGATGCCCAGGGGCCTGCGCAGCTCGGAGCCCGCGCCCCGGCCCAGGGCCAGGGGCAGGCCCCCCAGGAGGGCGGCCATGGTCGTCATGGTGATGGGCCGGAAGCGCAGGAGGCAGGCCTGGAAGATGGCCTCCTCGGTGGTGAGGCCCTCCTTGCGCTCGGCCTCGATGGCGAAGTCGATCATCAGGATGGCGTTCTTCTTCACGATGCCGATGAGCAGGATGATGCCGATGAACGCGATGAAGCTCAGCTCCGTGCCGCAGATGATCAGGGCCACCAGGGCGCCCACGCCCGCCGACGGCAGGGTGGAGAGGATGGTCAGCGGGTGGATCAGGCTCTCGTAGAGGATGCCCAGGACGAGGTACACCGCGAGGAACGCGGCCAGCACCAGGATGGGCTCGTTGGCCAGCGAGGCCTTGAAGGCCTGGGCCGTGCCCATGAAGCTTCCACGGATGGTGGCCGGAAGCCGGATCTGCTCCTGGGCCTTCTCGATGGCATTGACGGCGTCCCCGATGGCGACGCCCGGAGCCAGGTTGAAGGTGATGGTCACCGACGGCAGCTGCCCCTGGTGCGCCACCGCCAGCAGGGTGGTCTCCCGCTGGAACTTGGCGAAGGCCGACAGGGGAACCAGGGCGCCGGTGGTGGAGCGCACCCGGATCTTGTCCAGGGAATCGGGGTTCTGCCAGTGCTCGGGGGCGACCTCCAGCACCACATGGTACTGGATGAGGTCGGTGAACATGGTCGACACCGGCCGCTGCCCGAAGGCGTCGTAGAGGGTGTTGTCGATCATCCGGGAGGTCACGCCCAGCCGGGCCGCGGTGGGCCGGTCCACCACCACGCTGGCCTGGAGGCCCTGGTTCTGCTGGTCGGTGTTCACGTCCACCAGTTCCTTGATGCCCCGCATCTTCTCGAAGACCCGGGGCGCCCACTGGAACAGCTCCCGGGACTCGTCCCCCTGGAGGGTGTACTGGAACTGGGCGTTGCCGCCCCGGCCTCCGATGCGGATATCCTGCACCGGCTGAAGGTAGAGCGTGGCGCCGGCGACCTTCGACAGCTTGCCCCGGAGGCGGGCGATGATCTGGTCCGCGGTGACGTCGCGTTCGTTCATGGGCTTGAGGGCCACGAAGACCCGGCCCGTGTTGGTGGTGCCCCCGCCACCCACGGAGCCCGTTACGACGCTCACCGCCGGGTCCGCCCTGACGATGTTGACGAACTCCCGCAACCGGCCCTTCATGGCCTGGAACGAGATGGACTGGTCGGCCTGGATGGCGCCCCGGATGCGTCCGGTGTCCTGCTGGGGAAAGAAGCCCTTGGGCACGAAGATGTAGAGCAGCGCCGTGGCCATGGCGGTGGCCACGGCGGTCATGAAGGTCATCCGCTTGTGGCGCAGGGCCCAGGCCAGGCTGCGTTCGTAGCCGCCCAGCACCGCCTTGAACCACCGTTCGGTAGCCTGGAAGAGCCGGCCGTGGCGGGCCTCTGAGGCCGGCCGCAGGAGCCGCGCGCACATCATGGGCGTGGTGGTGAGCGACACCAGCATGGACATGAGGATGGCCACCGACAGGGTGACGGCGAACTCCCGGAAGAGCCTGCCCACGATGCCGCCCATGAGGAGGATGGGGATGAACACGGCGCACAGCGAGATGCTGATGGACAGGACGGTGAACCCGATCTCCCGGGCCCCCTCCATGGCAGCATCGTAGGGGGACAGGCCCCCCTCCAGATGGCGGGTGATGTTCTCCACCACCACGATGGCGTCGTCCACCACGAAGCCCGTGGCCACCGTCAGCGCCATGAGCGAGAGGTTGTCCACGCTGTAGCCCAGCAGGTACATGACCCCGAAGGTGCCCACCAGGGACACGGGGACGGCCACGCTGGGGATGAGCGTCGAGCGCCAGTCGCGCAGGAAGATGAAGACCACCAGGATCACCAGTCCCACGGAGATCATGAGGGTCCGCTCCACGTCCTTGACCGAGGCCCGGATGGTCTGGGTGGCGTCCAGCACCTCCTCGAAAGCCACCGAGGGCGGCAGGGAGGCCTTGAGCTGGGGCTCCAGGGCGCGCACCGCGTCCACGGTCTCGATGATGTTGGCCTCGGGCTGGCGGAAGACCGCCATGGTCACCGAAGGCTTGCCGTTGGTGAGGCCGTCGTTGCGCAGGTCCTCCACGGAATCCGTGACCCGGGCCACGTCCCGCACCCGCAGCGCGGCGCCCCCGGCGAAGGAGATGACGAGATCGGCGTAGTCCTTGGCCTTGAGCAGCTGGTCCGTGGTGTTGATGATGAACGTCCTGTCCCCGTCCACCAGGGACCCCTTGGGCTGGTTGACGTTGGCCTGCTGGAGCACCTGGCGCACGTCCTCCAGGCTCAGACCCCGGGCGTGGAGCGCGTCGGGGTCCACCTCCACCCGCACCGCGGGCAGGGCGCCGCCCCACACGAAGACCTGGCCCACCCCGGGCACCTGGGACAAGCGCTGCTGCAGGACCTTGGAGGCGATGTCGTACATGTTCTGCCGCGGCACGATGTCCGAGGTGAGCGAAAGGAGCATCACCGGGGCGTCGGCGGGGTTGACCTTGCGGTAGCGGGGGTTGTTGGGAAGGTTGGCGGGCAGCTGGCCCCGGGCGGCGTTGATGGCGGACTGCACGTCCCGGGCCGCCGCGTCGATGTTCCGGTTCAGGTCGAACTGGATGGTGATGCTGGTGGAACCCAGGGAACTGGTGGAGGTCATCTCCGTGATGCCGGCGATGCGTCCGAACTGCCGCTCCAGGGGCGTGGCCACCGAGGAGGCCATGGTCTCCGGGCTGGCTCCGGGCAGGCCCGCCGACACCTGGATCGTGGGGAACTCCACCTGCGGCAGCGGGGACACCGGCAGGAACCGGAACGCGAGGCTCCCGGCCAGGGCCACCGCGATGGTCAACAAGGAGGTGGCGATGGGCCGCCGGATGAACGGGGCGGAAATGCTCATCGGGCCTCGGCCGGTACGCCGGCCTTGCGCATGCTCTTGAGCCTGCGCGCGATGCGGTCGAAGGCCAGGTAGATGACCGGGGTGGTGTAGAGGGTCAGCACCTGGCTGAAGATGAGGCCGCCGATGATGGAGATGCCCAGGGGCCGCCGGAGCTCGGCGCCCACGCCCGTGCCCATGGCCAGGGGGACCGCGCCCAGGAGCGCGGCCATGGTGGTCATCATGATGGGCCGGAACCGCAGGAGGCAGGCCTGGTAGATGGCCTCCTCGGGAGGCAGGCCCTCCTTGCGCTCGGCGTCGATGGCGAAGTCGATCATCAGGATGGCGTTCTTCTTCACGATGCCGATGAGCAGGATGATGCCGATGAGCGCGATCACGCTGAAGTCGGTGCGGCAGATCATGAGGGACAGCAGGGCCCCCACGCCCGCCGACGGCAGGGTGGAGAGGATGGTCACGGGGTGGATGTAGCTCTCGTACAGGACGCCCAGCAGGATGTACATGGTCACCAGGGCGGCCAGGATGAGGAAGGGGGTGTTCACCAGCGAGGCCCGGAAGGCCTGGGCGGTGCCCTTGAACTCGGACTGGAGGCTCCCCGGCATGTCCATGGCCGCCCGGACCTTCTCGATCTCGCGCACCGCGTCGCCGATGGAGGCGCCCCGGGCCAGGTTGAAGGACACGGTGGCCGCGGGGAACTGGCCCTGGTGGTTGATGGACAGGGGGGCGAAGGCGTTCTCCACGCGGGTGATGGAGGTGATGGGCACGGCCCCCCCGGTGTTGGACTTGAGGTAGATGTTGTCCAGGGCGTGGGGGCCCTCGCGGAAGCCATCCTTGGTCTCGAGCACGACCCGGGTCTGGTTCAGCTCGGTGAAGATGGTCGAGATCTGGCGCTGGCCGAAGGCGTCGTAGAGCGCGTCGTCCAGCATCTTCGGGGTGATACCCAGGCGCGCCGCCGAGGCCCGGTCGATGACGAGACGGGTCTGGAGGCCGTTGTCCTGGAGGTCGCTGGCCACGTCCCGGAGGATGGGGATCTTGGAGATCTCCTCCACGAACCGCGGTACCCAGGTTCCCAGGACCTTGGGGTCGGGATCTTCCATCGAGTACTGGTACTGGGTGCGGCTCACCCGGTCTTCCACCGTCAGGTCCTGCACCGGCTGCATGTAGAGCTTGATGCCGTCGATGCGTTCCAGTTCGGGCTTGATGCGCCGGATGACGTCGCTGGCGCTGAGCCGGCGCTCCTCCAGGGGCTTGAGGTTGATCTGGACCCGGCCGGAATTGAGGGTGGAGTTGGTGCCGTCGACGCCGATGAAGGACGAGAGGCTTTCCACCGCCGGGTCCTGGAGGATCACTTCGGCCAGTTCCTGCTGCTTGCGGGCCATGGCCAGGAAGGAGACCGTCTGGGGGGCCTCGGACATGCCCAGGATCACGCCCGTGTCCTGCACGGGGAAGAAGCCCTTGGGGATCCAGACGTACAGCAGCACCGTGAACCCCAGGGTGCCCACGGCCACCCACAACGTGGCCGTCTGGCGCTTGAGGACCCAGGTCAGGGTGCGCCCGTAGAACGCGATGACCGCCTTGAAGACCCGTTCGGAGGACTGGTAGAACCGGCCCTTCTCGTGCTCGCGCTGGTTGCGAAGGAGACGGGCGCACAACATGGGGGTCAGCGTCAGGGACACCACGGCCGAGACGATGATCGTCACGGCCAGCGTCACGGCGAACTCCCGGAAGAGCCGGCCCACGATGTCGCCCATGAAGAGGAGCGGGATGAGCACCGCGATGAGGGAGACCGTCAGGCTCACGATGGTGAATCCGATCTGTTCGGACCCGCGCAGGGCCGCCTCCATGGGCGGCACCCCCTCCTCGATGTACCGCATGATGTTCTCGATCATGACGATGGCGTCGTCCACCACGAAGCCGGTGGAGATGGTCAGGGCCATGAGGGTCAGGTTGTTCAGGCTGTATCCCAGGACGTACATCACCGCGAAGGTGCCCACCAGGGACAGCGGCACGGCGAAACTGGGGATGATCGTGGCCGCGAAGGTCCTCAGGAAGAGGAAGATCACCAGGATCACCAGGGCGATGGTGAGCATCAGCTCGAACTCGACGTCCTCCACCGAAGCCCGGATGGTGGTGGTGCGGTCGGTGAGGATCTGCATCTTCACCGCGGCGGGGATCGACGCCTGGAGCTGGGGAAGCAGCGCCTTGATGCGGTCCACCACCGCGATGATGTTGGCACCGGGCTGGCGCTGGATGTTGAGGATCACCGCCGGCGTCCGGTTCATCCACGCCGCGAGCTTGGTGTTCTCGGCGCCGTCCACCACGGTGGCGACATCCTGCAGGGTGATGGGGTTGCCGTTCTTGTAGGCGATGACCAGGGGCTTGTAATGGGCCGAGCTGAGCAGCTGGTCGTTGGCGCCGATGGCGTACGACTGCATCTTCCCGTCGAAGGCGCCCTTGGCCTGGTTGACGTTGGCCGCGCCCACGGCGGCGCGGATGTCGGCCAGGGAAAGGCCGTACGAGGCCAGGGCCACGGGGTTGACCTGCACGCGCACGGCGGGCTTCTGGCCGCCGCTGATGCTCACCAGGCCCACCCCGGGAAGCTGGCTGATCTTCTGGGCCAGCCGCGTGTCGGCGAACTCCTCCACCTTGGGCAGGGGCAGAGTCTCCGAGGTGAGGGCCAGGGTGAGGATGGGGGCGTCGGCGGGGTTCGTCTTGGAATAGATTGGCGGATTGGGGAGGTCACTGGGGAGGTAGGTGCCCGCGGCGTTCACCGCCGCCTGGACCTGCTGCTCGGCCACGTCGATGTTGAGGTCCAGCGCGAACTGGAGGGTGACCAGGGAGCTGCCCTCGGACGAACTGGAGGTCATCTGGTTCAGGCCGGGGAGCTGCCCGAACTGCCGCTCCAGGGGCGCGGTGATGGCCGTGGCCACCACGTCGGGACTGGCGCCGGGGTAGAAGGTCTGCACCTGGATGGTGGGGTAGTCCACCTGGGGCAGGGCCGAGACCGGCAGCTGCTTGAAGCCCAGGAAGCCCACCAGCATGATCCCGGCCATGAGCAGGGAGGTGGCGATGGGCCGGAGGATGAACGGCCTGGATGGATTCATTTGGCGGCCTTGGGGGCGCCCTGCCCTTCCTCGAGGACCTTGCTGCCGGGCCGGAGCTTGTCGAGGCCGCTGACCACCACCTTCTCGCCGGGCTTGAGACCCGCGCGCAGGGCGGTGACGTCGCCCTCGGTGGCCTGGGGCTCCACGGGCCGCAGCTCCACGGTGGCGTCAGGCTTGATGACGTAGACGAAGGTTCCGTTGGGGCTCCGCTGCACCGCGGCCGCGGGGATCATGAGGACGCCGCGCAGGGTGTCCACCAGGAGCCGGGCGTTGACGAACTGGTTGGGGAAGAGCGCGCCGTCCTTGTTGGCGAACTGGGCCTTGATGCGCACGGTGCCGGTGGTGGCGTCCACCTGGTTGTCCACCGCCAGGAGGGTCCCGGTGGCCAGCTTGCGGCTCATGTCGCGGTCGTAGACCTCCACCACCGGGGTCTTCCCGCCGCTGCTGCTGTCCAGCACGCTGCGGATGTTGTCGGCGGGGACCGAAAAGAGCACGTTGATGGGGGACACGGGCGTGAGGGTGACCAGGCCCGTGGCGTCCGAGGCTTTGACGGTGTTGCCCGTGTCCACGAGGCGCAGGCCCACCTTGCCCGAAACCGGTGCGGTGATGCGGCTGTAGGTCAGGTTCAGCTGGGCGCTCTCCACGGACCCGGTGTCGGCCTTGACGGCCGCCTCGCACTGGTCGACCAGGGCGCTCTGGGTGTCCAGCTGCTGCCGGGAAACGATCTTCTGGTCGAACAGGGACTGGATGCGGGTCAGGTCCATGCGGGCGTTGCGCAGGACGGCCTGGTCCTTGGCCATCTGGCCTTCGGCCTGGAGCAGCTGCACCTGGAAGGGCCGGGGGTCGATGGTGACCAGGAGATCCCCCGCGGCCACCATCTGGCCTTCCCGGAAGTGGATCTTCATGATCTGGCCGTCCACGCGGGTCCGCACCGTCACCGCGTCCGTGGGCACCACGGTGCCCAGCCCCGAGAGGTTGACGGGCATGTCCCCGATGCGCGCCACCCCGGACGCCACGGGCACGGGCCGCTGGGGAGGCGCCGCCTTGGCGCCGCCCGACATGGCCTTCACCGCCACGATCCCCGCGATGGCGGCCACGACGGCCAGGCCCACCCACACCTTCCACGGCCTGCGGGAACTGCCGGCTTCAAGAGACGGATTGATGACCGATTCGTTTGCGTCCATGGGGTGCCAAAACCTGTAGAAAATGCCGACGGATCAACCCACCGGACGGGAGTTCGGGATACACATCGTTATCAGAGGTATTCTACCAAAACCATGATGAATGGGTCGTTTATTCCGGCGCCACCGGGCGCCCTCTCACCTTGGACCACGCGATAAGCCAAGCGTTTACGTTGAAATGGCACCACGGGCAATGAACCCTGCGTCATTCTAGCCCCGTCCGGTTCCTTTCCCCACTCCCCGCGCCTTCGAGGTACCGATGGTCCTTCCCGCCCTCCTCCTGGTCCCCGCCCTCGTGGCCTCCCCCACCCCGGAGGCCGCCGTGGCCGCCGTCCTGGACGACTGGCACCTGGCCGCCGCCCAGGCCGATGAGGCCCGCTACTTCGGCCACATGGCGGAGGAGGCCGTATTCCTGGGCACGGACGCCACCGAGCGCTGGCCCAAGCCCGCCTTCCGCGCCTTCGCCCACCCCTTCTTCGCCCGGGGCAAGGCCTGGTCCTTCCGGGCGACGCGACGCACCATCACCTTCGCCGGGCGGGGCGCCGTGGCCTACTTCGAGGAGGACCTGGAAACCCCGAACCTGGGACCCTGCCGCGGCACCGGCGTCCTTGAAACAAGGGATGGCGCCTGGAAACTGTTGCAGTACAACCTTTCTGTCCCCATTCCCAATCCCCTGATGGACGAGGTCAAGGAACGCATCCGGAAGCACCTGGCCAACCGGCAAATGGATTTAAAAATTCAATAAAGCTGACATACTCTCCCTACTCAATCCTAGGCGAGGGGACCATGAAGTCCGCGAAGGCTGTCACCATCCAGCAGAAGATGGTCCGTTTCACCAGCTTCCTTGCAGCAGGCCTGGCTCTCAGCGCCTGCCTCCTTGCCGGCATCCTCTTCCGGCGGATCCAGACCAACGCCATGTGGTCCAAGGGCGGGAATCTCGTCACGATCCTCGGCCCCGCGGTGGCTCCCAGCCTCCAGAGCGACGAGATGGGGACCACGGTCCGGGCCACGGAAAGTTTCCTGGAACAGATCAAGGGGGACCCGGACGTCAGCCTCGCCTGCATCGTGAACCTCGAGGAGGGCAAGGCGGTGGTGGCCCACCAGGTGGTGGACGAGAAGGCCAGGATCGACGCGGCCGCCCTGGCCCAGCCCCTGGCCGCCAAGGGCGACCGGCAATTCTCCCGGGACGGGTACCTCGTGGTGGCCGGGCCGGTGGTGTATTCCGGGTACGCCTCCAAGGGCACGTTCCTCCTCATCGCCATGAACCGGGACCGGCTCCAGCGGGAGATCGGGAAGAGCCTGGCCTGGATGGGTGGCCTGGGGATCCTCCTGGTGCTGGGCGGAAGAGCCGCCGCCCTCTACCTGGGCAGGACCATCACCGGACCCCTGGCGGCCATCGGACACCGGATGAACGACATCGCCCAGGGCGAAGGGGACCTCACCGTGCGCCTGGAGGTGTCCGGCCAGGACGAGATCGCCGCCCTGTCGGCCAACTTCAACCTCTTCGTCGGCAAGATCCACTCCACCGTCCAGCAGGTGGCGGTCATCTCCGACCGCATGGCCTCCGGCACCCTCGAGATGTCCTCGGGGATGTCGGAAATGGCCTCCACCGCCGAATCCATCGCCAAGGGCGCCGACAACCAGAAGGTGAGCGTGGAGCAGGCCAACCTCAAGGTCGGCACCATCGCCAAGGCCTCCAAGGTCGTCTTCGGCAACGTCACCGACGCCCTCGAGGTCTTCGACCGGGCCCAGGCCGCGGCCGAGGGCGGCGGCGCGGAAGTGGAGGAGGCGGTCAGGGCCATGCGGGCCATTCAGGACGACTCCAGCCAGATCGGCAACATCATCACCGTCATCACCGAAATCGCCAACCAGACCAACCTCCTTTCCCTGAACGCCGCCATCGAGGCCGCCAAAGCCGGCGAGCAAGGGAGAGGTTTCGCGGTCGTGGCGGACGAGGTGCGCAAACTGGCCGAGCGCAGCGCCCAGGCCGCCAAGGAAATCACCACCCTCATCCACCGCTCCACCCAAGGCATCGAAGCGGGCAGCGGTCAGGTCAACGCCGCAGGCGCCTCCCTGAAGACCATCCTGGAATCCATCCGCGCCAGCAGCGCCCGGCTGGATGCCATCGGCAACCAGAGCCGCACCCAGAGCCAGGACAGCCAGGAGGTGGTGGCGGCCATGGGAGCGCTCACGGACATCGCGGAACTGAACGCGGCCGCGATGGAGGAAATGGCCGCGACGCTCCGGGAGACGACGCGGACGGTGGGGGATCTGAGCGCGGCTGCGGAAAAGCTCAACGCGCTCACCACCAGCTTCAGGATTTGAGGACCGGGGGTCCTGGTTCAGGGGCGATACAAGGGGAGGATCAGGAGCTTTCCCGGTTTTTCACGCCCGACAGGACCTGCGGGCGTCAATCCCCCATGCAGATCCCCAGGTCCCGGGCCGTCTGAAGGGTGTCGGCGTCCAGGGGCACGCCCTTCATGCGGCCGGCCACTTCGGCGAGGGGCACGTAGTTCACGCCGTTCACGGCCAGGGCCACCATGATTCCGCTGTGGCCCTCGTCCAGGGCGCGCACGGCGGCGGCGCCGAAGCGCAGGGCCGCGAGGCGGTCGAAGGAGGTGGGGCTTCCGCCGCGCAGGAGGTGGCCCAGGACCACGCTGCGGGAGTCCTTGCCGGTGCGCTCCTGCAGGGCCTTGCACACCTGGTCGCCCATGCCGCCCAGGCGCTCGGCGTGGCCGGTTTCCGCGGCGGCGGCGACGAGGCGGGCACCGTCCCGGGGGGCGGCGCCCTCGGCGACCATGACGAGGGAGTACATGCGGTTGTGGAAGTCCCGGGTGCGGATGGCCTCCACCACCTTGTCCAGGTCGAAGGGGATCTCGGGGATGAGGATGGCGTGGGCGCTGCCGGAAATGCCCGCGTGGAGCGCGATCCAGCCGGCATAGCGGCCCATGACCTCCACGACCATCACGCGCTGGTGGCTCTCGGCGGTGCTGTGGAGGCGGTCCAGGCACTCGGTGGCGAAGGCCACCGCGGAGTCGAAGCCGAAGGTGGTGAAGGTCTTGTCCAGGTCGTTGTCGATGGTCTTGGGCACGCCCACCACGCGCAGGCCTTTTTCGGCCAGGGCGTTGGCGATGGTCAGGGACCCGTCGCCGCCCACCGAGATCAGGGCGTCCAGCTCGCGCTTGGCGAAGAACTCCAGGATCTCGTCGGTGCGGTCCACCTCGCGCACGGTGCCGTCGGGCATCTTCAGGGGGAAGTGGCAGGGGTTGCCCTTGTTGGTGGTGCCCAGGATCGTGCCGCCCAGGTGGGTGATGCCGCGGACCCGGTCCCGGGTGAGGCGGAAGACCCCGCCGTCGGCGTAGCGTTCGGGGAAGAAGATCCCGTTGAACCCCTCCCGGATGCCGTAGACCTCCCAGCCCCGGCGCTGGGCGGCGATGGTGGCGGCTCGGATGACGGCGTTCAGGCCGGGGGCGTCGCCGCCTCCGGTGCAGATGGCCACGCGGCGAATGGAGCTTTTCATGGGGTTCTCGCGGCAGGGAAAGGGTTGGGAGGAAGCCCCTCCATTGTGGCACCATCAGGCGGTGACGGAGGGAATCCATGTCCGGTGCCTACGCGAATTTCACCCACATGACCGACTACATGGCCCTGGAGGGCCTGCTGACGGACGAGGAGCGCATGGTGCGCGAAACCGCCCGGGAGTTCGTGAACCGGGAGGTGCTGCCCATCATCGAGCGGCATGCCCAGGACATGACCTTCCCCGCCCACCTGGTTCCCAGGATGGGCGAGCTGGGCTTCTTCGGGGCCACCCTGCCCGAGAAGTACGGCTGCGCCGGCCTGTCCCAGACGGCCTATGGGCTCCTCATGTACGAACTGGAGCGGGGGGATTCCGGCCTGCGCTCGTTCGCATCGGTGCAGGGCTCCCTGGTCATGTGGCCCATCCACGCCTTCGGCAGCGAGGCCCAGAAGGACCGCTGGCTCCCCCTCCTGGCCTCGGGCGCGAAGATCGGATGCTTCGGCCTCACCGAGCCCGACTTCGGCTCCAACCCGGGCGGAATGCTCACCCGGGCCGAGCGCATCCCCGGCGGCCGCTGGCGCATCAACGGCACCAAGATGTGGATCACCAACGGCACCGTGGCCGACGTGGCCGTGGTGTGGGCCCGCACCGACGAGGGCATCCGCGGCTTCCTGGTGGAAAAGGGCACCCGGGGCTTCTCGGCTCCCGAAACCAAGGGCAAGTGGAGCCTGCGCGCCTCGGTCACGTCCGAACTGGTGCTCGAGGACGTGGAGGTGGACGAGGAGGCCAGCCTCCTCCCCCTGGCCCGGGGCCTCAAGGCGCCGCTGTCCTGCCTCACCCAGGCCCGTTACGGGATCGCCTGGGGCGCCCTGGGCGCCGCGGACGCCTGCTACCAGTGCGCCCTGGACTACGCCGGGAGCCGCGTGCAGTTCGACCGGCCCATCGCGGCCACCCAGCTGCAGCAGGAAAAGCTGGCGTGGATGGTCACCGAGCTCACCAAGGGCCAGCTCCTGGTGCTGCACCTGGCCCGCCTCAAGGAACAGGGGACGTACACCCCCGCCCAGGTCTCCATGGCGAAGATGAACAACGTGAACGCCGCGCTGGAGATCTGCCGCAAGGCCCGCACGGTCCTGGGCGCCAACGGCATCCTCGACGAGTTCCCGGTGATGCGCCACATGGCGAACCTGGAAAGCGTCTACACCTACGAAGGCACCCATGACATGCACACCCTCATCATCGGCGAGGAGGTGACGGGGATCGCCGCCTACAGGTAATCACGGCACGCACACCGACCCGCTCTTGAGGCCGGCCACGGCGATGTCCGTTCCGTCGTCCAGGATGAGCAGGGCCTGGCCGCCCTCCATGCGCACGTCCACGATCATGTGGTTGAGGTACCGGGCGAAGGGATCCCGGTGCCACACCACGCCCGCGGGCCAGGCCCGGCGGTAGGCGTCCACCACCGGGTCCACCCGGGCCAGCACCGACTTCAGGGCCTCCTGGAAGGCCGGCTCGAAGCCGGGGGGAACCTCCCGGCCCAGGCCCGCGGCCCACAGGAAGGCCTCGGGGCGGAGGGTGCCGCGGTAGTCCCGGCCGTCCTCGGTCCACTCGCCGCCCAGGGCCCAGGGACTCATCTTCAGGCCGCCCGTGGCCACCACCGTGGCCTTGGACAGGGTCACGCGCCGGCTCCGGGAGGCGCCCAGGTGCAGGTAGACGCCCAGGAGGGGCTCATCCACCCCCGTGCCCACGAAGTCCTCCCGGCGGGAGGGATCGTCGTGGAAGACCACGGCCCGCAGGGGCAGCCCCTCCAAACAGGCGGCCACCTGCCGGGAGGGGGCGTCATTCCGGCCGAAGAGGCCGGTGACGGCCGACTCCCAGGCCGCCTGCACCGTGGCCAGGCAAACGACCCCCTCGGGGAGGCCCAGGTCGTTGAGCGGCAAGGGGTTCTCGCGCCAGTCCCGGGCGAGGACGGGAACGACCTGGCGGAAAAGGATGAGGGCCGGGTCCACGTCCCAGTGAGCCTCGGGCTCGTAGCCCAGTTCCCGGCACAGCTTGAACCAGGCGCCGGAGGGCGAGGCCTGGCCCAGCTCGTAGACCGCGTTGCCGTCCAGGAAGACCCGCAGGTCCGGGGTGGCGGGGGCGAATTGCAGGAGCAGCTCGTGGTCGCCCAGGGTGGCCAGGGCCGTCTCCAGGTACGGCTCGTCCACGGAATCCAGGACGGTGAGCGGCTCGCGAAGGATCCAGGCGCCCTTGGGCATGGCAGACCTCCATGGGGACCCCCCAATATAGGGCTACAGCACGGCCTTTCCCGTTTTTTTCAGGCTGAGTTCCAGGGTGAATTCCGCCACGGTTTCCAGCCCGGAAGGTGCCGGAACCGCGGCGCGCACCCGCACGGGCGCGGTCTGCCGCTCGCCGGTGGCCAGGACCTTCTCCACCAGCTCGCCGATGAGGGCGCCGTCCTCGCAGATGAAGCGCACGTCCGCCTCGGGCCGCTTGAGGAACCGCGCCTCGAAGGACTTGAACACCAGCGTGAGCCCGGCCTTCCGCGCCCGGATCCGCTCCACCGCCAGCAACCCCCCGGCGCAGTCCGCGCCGATGGCCATGGCTCCGAAATACATGGTGCCCAGGTGGTTCCGCGTCCAGCGCCGCAGGGGCACCCGCACGACGCAGCGCTCGGCGTCCAGCGCCTCGATGACCGGGCGCACCGAGGCCAGGAGCGGAATGCGGGCCCAGCCCAGGAGGCGCAGGGCGAAGGTGCGGCGGAGCAGCGCGAGGGTGGTCATGGCCCAGCATAGGGCTTCCGGAACCTCCGTCCAGTTCCGGCCATCCCTGGCAGCACGATGAAAGCCAGCCGCCGCTTCCCCATCCTCATCGACCTGCTCCTCGCCCACTTCCGCACCCACGGCAACCTCTCCGTGGGCGCCTGCGGCGAGCTGGCCCCGGGGGCGGCCCTCTTCCTGCCCGAGGGGCTCGAGCCTGAGTCCCTGCCCCCCTCCCCGAGCTTCACCCGGCCCCTTGCCATCACCGGCCCCCTGCCCCCGGACTGGGGCCCCTGGCCCCGCTTCGGCATCGCCATGGGCCGCTTCCGGGCGGCCATCCCCCTGGACCCGGGCACGGACCTCTACGGCACCGGGGAGGTGGCCGGGCCCCTCCGGCGCAACGGGAAGACCGTCATCCTCTGGAACAGCGGCTACCCGGGCTACATCAAGGACGAAGGCCGGCGCCTCTACCAGAGCCATCCCTGGGTGCTGGCGGTGCGCCCCGACGGATCGGCCTTCGGGGTCATCTTCGACACCAGCTGGAAGGCGGAGCTGGAGTGCGGGGCCGAGATCGTCTGCACCAGCCAGGGCCCGGCCCTGCCCGTGGTCATCCTCCGGGGCGGCACCCCCGCGGACGTGCTGCGGTCCCTGGGCGACCTCACCGGGCGCATGGAGCTGCCGCCCCGGTGGGCCCTGGGCTACCACCAGTCCCGCTACTCCTACGTGCCCGAAGCGCGCGTGCGCGAAGTGGCCCGGGAGTTCCGGGACCGGCGGATCCCCTGCGACGCCCTGTGGCTGGACATCGACTACATGGACGGGTTCCGCGTCTTCACCTTCGACCCCCAGGGTTTCCCGGATCCGGCTCGGCTCTCGGCCGACCTGCGGGAGATGGGCTTCCGGCTGGTGGCGACCATCAACCCGGGGGTGCGCGCCGAGCCCGGCTATTCCGTGTTCGACTCGGGCACCCGGGCCCGGGTCTGGGTCACCACGCAGGCCGGACGCGTGTTCCGGGGCAAGGTGTGGGCCAGCTCCTGCGTGTTCCCGGACTTCACCTCCCCCCGGGTGCGGGCGTGGTGGGCGGACCTGCACCCCCCCCTGCTGGAAGCCGGCGTGGCGGGCCTCTGGAACGACATGAACGAGCCCTCCATCTTCGACGGCCCCGACCTGACCCTGCCCGAGACCGCACGCCACGCGGGCGGAGGCGGGCTCTGGCCGGGCTCCCACCTGCAGTACCACAACCTCTACGGCATGCTCATGGTGCGCGCCACCCGGGAAGGGCTCCTGGGAGCCCGCCCGGACCGGCGCCCCTTCATCCTCACCCGCTCGAACTTCCTGGGGGGCCAGCGCTACGCGGCCACATGGACCGGGGACAACTATTCCACCGAAGGCGACTACAGGCTGGCCACGCCCATGAGCCTGACCCTGGGCCTGTCGGGCCAGCCCTTCAACGGCCCGGACCTGGGGGGCTTCGTGGGGGATCCCACCTCGTCCCTGTGGGCGCGGTGGGTGGGCACCGGCGCCTTCTTCCCCTTCTGCCGGGGCCATTCGGACAAGGGCACCCGCAGGAAGGAGCCCTGGGCCTTCGGGCCGGGGGTGGAGCGCACCGCGCGCATCGCCCTGCTGCGGCGCTACCGGCTCCTGCCCTACCTCTACACCTGCTTCCAGGAAGCCGCCGCCACGGGCCTGCCCGTCATGCGGCCCCTGTTCCTTGCCGACCCCGCCAACCCCGACCTGCGCGCGGAGGAGCGCTGCTTCATGGTGGGCGGCGACCTCCTGGTGGTGCCGCCCGGGGCCCGGGGCGCGCCGCGGCCCCGGGGCCCCTGGCATCCCCTTTCCCTGGTGGAGGGGGACCTGGAGGACCGCCACCAGGCGCGGCTGTATGCCCGGGGCGGCAGCATCCTCCCCCTGGGGCCCGAGGCCATGAGCACCGCCGAGGCGCCGGAGGGGGCCACCACCCTCCTGGTGGCACCCGGCCCCGACGGCCGCGCCCAGGGCCGCCTCTACCACGACGCGGGCGACGGCTTCGCCTACCGCAACGGGGACTTCCGCCTCGTCACCTACCAGGCCGACCTGCGCGGAGACATTGTGGATCTCAAGATCCTCAGCACCCAGGGCCGGCGCCCCAGGCCGGCCTCAAACCTCGCCATCGAACGCCTGTTGCCCACCGGCGCCCGGGCGTTCTGCTGGGAGGGCCCCTTTTGAACCCTTGGCAAGGCGCCCGATCCATGATCCAATCCATCCCCAAGAGCAGGACCATGACCGCCCATTCCGCGACCTTCACCTTTACCCCCGCCGCCCGCCGTTATTATTACGGCGGCGGCGGAGGACTGGTCGAGGCATGGAGCCCTAGCAGATAGAAGCTCCCGCACCCTTTCGAACCCGTCCCCCATGGCCTGGCGGACGGGTTTTTTCGTTGCCGGGAAGGGTGGACACCCCAGGAGAACCCCATGGACCCCAAGCTTGAGACCCTCGGCGCCGCCCGAAGGGAGATCGACGAGACCGACCGCGAACTCATCCGCCTCCTGGCGCGCCGCTTCGACGCGGTGCGCCTGGTGGCCGGCGCCAAGGCCGAGGGCGGGGAGCTGCCCGTCATGGACAACGACCGGGAGCGCGACGTGCTTTCGGCCTGGATCCGGGACGCCGAGGACCTGGGCCTCTCCGCCCCCTTCGCCCGCAGGATCCTCAAGGAGATCCTCAGCCACTCCCGGCGTCTCCAGGAGCCCCTGGTGGAGGGCGGCGCCGCCCGCGCCCGCAAGGTGAAGGTGGGGTACCAGGGCGTGCCGGGCTCCTACAGTTCCGCGGCGGCGGCCCACCTCATGGCCACCCGCAGCGCCCAGGGCAGCGAGCTCATCGGGCACCCCATGTTCCTGGACGTGGTGGAGGCCCTGCAGTGCGGGGCCATCGACTACGGCTTCCTGCCCATCGAGAACAGCATCGGCGGCTCCATCGCGGACGTGAACCGGCTGCTCATCGACAACCTCCTCCACATCGTGGACGAGGAGGTGTGGGACGTGGACCACGTGCTGGCCGCCAAGCCGGGCACGGCCCTGGAGGAGATCCGCGTGGTGCGCAGCCACCCCGCCGCCCTCACCCAGTGCGAGGGCTTCCTGCGGGCCATGGACGACGTCGCCCGCCAGCCCTGGTTCGACACCGCGGGCGCCGCCGAATCGCTCCTGGAGGAGGGCGCCCGGAACGTGGGGGCCATCTGCTCGGAGGAAGCCGCCCGGGCCCGGGGCCTGGACGTCCTGGCCACCCGCATCGCCGACCAGGAGCACAACGAGACCCGGTTCCTGCTGCTGTCCCGGGCGCCCGAGGTGCCTGACCCGCGGGTGCCCGGCAAGACCTCCCTCGTCTTCCGCCTGAACCACCACGAGGGCACGCTCGCCAAGGCCCTGGGGATCTTCGCGGAGGCGGGGGCGAACCTCACCCGCATCGAGAGCCGGCCCCTGCCCGACACGCCGTGGGAGTACCTCTTCTTCGTGGACGTGGAGGGGCACCAGGAGGCCCCCGCCCTGGCGGGGGCCCTGAAGGAGCTGCGGGGCGCCTGCAACCACCTGAGGATCCTGGGCACCTACCCCCGGCGCACCCGCGGCCAGGAGGCCCACCTGGACGCCGGGGCCGTGGGGGCCGCGCCCGCGCCCGTCCTCTCCTGCGAGGCGCCTCCGGTGCCCGCCCCCGCCGCCGGTCCCGTCCGCGCCACCTTCAAGATCGGCAACGTCCCCATCGGCGAGGGGCACTTCGTGCTCATGGCCGGCCCCTGCGCCGTGGAGAGCCGCCAGCAGATCCTGGACGGCGCCCGCATGGTGCGCGCCGCGGGCGCGACCATCCTCCGGGGCGGCGCCTTCAAGCCCCGCACCTCGCCCTACGCCTTCCAGGGCCTGGGCCTCGAGGGGCTGCGCTACCTTGAGGAGGCCGGCCGGGAGTGCGAGATGCCCATCGTCACCGAGATCCTCACCATCGAGGACATCCTCCCGGTCTCCAGCAAGGCCGACATGCTCCAGGTGGGCGCCCGCAACATGCACAACTTCGCCCTGCTCAAGGAGCTGGGCAAGCTGGACAAGCCCATCCTCCTCAAGCGCGGCATGAGCGCCACGGTGAAGGAGCTGCTCCTGGCCGCCGAGTACATCCTCCACGGCGGCAACCAGCGGGTGGTGCTCTGCGAGCGGGGCATCCGCACCTTCGAGACCGCCACCCGGGCCACCCTGGACGTCGCCGCGGTGCCCGTCCTGAAGCGCCTCACCCACCTGCCCGTCATCGTGGACCCGTCCCACGCCGCCGGCGTGCGCGACCTCGTGGTGCCCCTGGCCCTGGCCGCCGCCGCCGCGGGCGCCGACGGACTGATCGTGGAGGCCCACCCCAACCCCGCCGAGGCCCTCTGCGACAAGGACCAGGCCCTCACCCGCGAGGACATGGCCGCGCTGCAGGCCGCCCTTCGCCCCATCGTCAGCGCCCAGGGGAAGAAATGGTGACCCTCAACGCCCGCGCCGGCGCCGCCGGCCTTTCCCCCACCATGGCCGGGGCTTCCGCCCCCTGCCTCCACCCCGATCCCGTGGACCTCACGGTGGGCGAGCCCGAAGGCCTGCCCCCCGCGGCCGTGCGCGAAGCCGCGGCCCGGGCGGCGCTGGAGGGGCACACCCGCTACGGCCCAGCCCAGGGCCTTCCCGTGCTGCGGGAGCTCATGGCCGCGGACCTGACCCGGCGGGACGGGGTGCCCCGCACCGCAGAGGGCATCCTCGTCACCGCCGGGGGGAAGCCCGCCATCCTCGACGCCCTCCGGTGCATCCTGGAGCCCGGGGACGAGGTGCTGATCTTCGCCCCCTACTGGCCCACCTTCCGGGACCAGGTCACCTGGGCCGGAGGCTCCCCGATCATCGTGCCGCCGGGGCCGGACCTCCTGCCCGCGGAGGGCGCCCTGGACCGGGCGCTGGGCCCGCGCACCCGGGCCGTCATCCTCAACCAGCCCTCCAACCCCACCGGGCGGGTTTGGGACCTCCCGCGCCTCCACGACCTGGCCGACGTCCTCCTGGAGCGGGACCTCTGGCTGGTGCTGGACCAGGTGTACGGCACCCTCACCCTGGACGGCCCCGAACTGCCCTTCCTGCGCGCCTGCCCCGACCTGGCCGACCGCACCCTCCTGGTGGAGAGCTTCTCCAAGCGCTTCGCCATGACCGGCTACCGCCTGGGCGCCGCCGCCGGGCCCCTGTCCCTCATCCGCGCCATGACGAGCCTGGGCTCCACCAGCGTCACCCACCCCAGCATGATCAGCCAGCACGCCGGCATCGCCGCGCTGGGCCTGGACGGCGCCTACGAGCGGGAGATGGCCGCGGGCCTGCGGATCCGCAGGGACCGGCTCCAGGGAGGCCTGAACGCCATCCGAGGCATCCGCTGCGGCCGCCCCGAGGGGGCGATCTACCTCTTCCCCCACGTGGGCGATTGGATGGAGGCCCATGGCGTCGCCTCGGACGCGGAGCTGGCCGCGCGCCTCCGGAACGAGGCCGGCGTGAAGGTGCTCCCGGGGTCCGCCTTCGGCGCTCCTGGCCACCTGCGCATCTCCATCGCGGCGTCCCTGGAGGCGCTGGACAGGGCGATGGAGCGGATGCGGGGCTTCTTCGGGTAGGGCGTCAGGCCTTCACTTCCAGCCCCCTGAGGGCGGCGGCCAGGGCTTCGGCCTTGTCCGTGCGCTCCCAGGGGAAGCCGTCGCGGCCGAAGTGGCCGTAGCTGGCGGTGTCCCGGTAGATGGGGCGCAGGAGGTCGAGGGAGGTGATGATGCCCTTGGGGCTCAGGTCGAAGTGCTCGGCCACGAGCCGTTCCAGCTGCTCGTCGGAGACGGCGCCGGTGCCGAAGGTGGTGACCATGACGCTCACGGGCTTGGCCACGCCGATGGCGTAGGCCACCTGCAGCTGGCACCGGGAGGCCAGGCCCGCGGCGACGATGTTCTTGGCCACGTGGCGCGCGGCGTAGGCCGCGGACCGGTCCACCTTCGAGGGGTCCTTGCCGGAGAAGGCGCCGCCGCCGTGGGGGGCGGAGCCGCCGTAGGTGTCCACGATGATCTTGCGGCCCGTGAGGCCGCAGTCGCCCTGGGGGCCGCCCACCACGAAGGTGCCGGTGGGGTTGACCAGGTAGTCCGTGCCCTTGAGCCAGTCCGCGGGCATGACCGGCTTGATGATCTCCTCGATCACCGCCTCCCGGAGGGTCTCGTAGGGAACGTCGGCGGCGTGCTGGGTGGAGACGACGATGCTCTCGGCGCCCACGGGGCGGCCGTCGACGTAGCGCAGGGTGACCTGCGACTTGGCGTCGGGGCGGAGCCAGGCGAAGCGGCCTTCCTTGCGGAGCTTCGCCTGGCGCTCCATGATGCGGTGGGCGTAGTGGAGGGGGGCGGGCATGAACGCGTCGGTCTCGTCGCAGGCGTAGCCGAACATCAGGCCCTGGTCGCCGGCGCCCTGTTCCTTGTGGAGCCCTTCGCCCTCGGTGACGCCCTGGCTGATGTTCTGGGACTGCTTGTCGTAGCAGACCATGACGGCGCAGCCCCGGTAGTCGATGCCGTAGTCGGTGCTGTCGTAGCCGATGTCCCGCAGGACGCCCCGGGCGACCTGGATGTAGTCCACCACCGCGTTGGTGGTGATCTCCCCGGCCATGACGACCAGGCCCGTGTTGCACAAGGTTTCCGCCGCGACCCGGGACCTGGGGTCCTGGGCGAGGCAGGCGTCCAGCACCGCGTCCGAGATCTGGTCGGCGACCTTGTCGGGGTGGCCTTCGGAGACGGACTCCGAAGTGAAGAGATAATGGCTCGACATCATGACTCCGGGGGCTGCGTGGGTTTCAGGTTCTTCTCCTGCGCATGGGACCGTTGGGTCCAGGGCACCGCAGCTTCCTGCTCGGTTGCCGACCCCTCGCGGGGCACTCGACATGCACTGCTATTCTTGGGCCGTCCCCCGGGTTTGTCAACTCACCAAAGGCAGGCGGGCGGCCCCTTAACGGCTGGCCGGCGGCACGATTCCATTCATGCGGAGGTACACGACGATCTGGCCGTAGTGATCCATGGTGTGGGCCAGAAGGATGTTCGCCAGGGCGACCCTGGAGGTGTCGCCATCGCCGAAGGGGGACTTGACGGCCACCAGCGCGTTCCGGTCGGTGATGGACTTCAGCGCCTTGTGGACGTATTCATACGAGCCCTTCAAGTAGGCCAGGACCTCCGCCTTGTCCTTCAGGGCCGCGGGGCCGTCCCCCTTCCCCACGTCCACCGGGGGCTTCTCCCCGAGGATGACCGAGCCCACCCAGTAGTTGATCGCGCCCACGTGCCTGGCCTGGGCGGCCACGTCGCGCACCCCCTTGAACTCGCCCGCGGTGGGCACGAACGCGAACTTCGATTCGGGCATGGCTTCCAGGGCGGGGACGAACTCCTTCTCGGCGTAACCGAGGGAGGCGTCCAGGGTCGCGCCCAGCGGCTTTACGATCTTGGGGGGTTCGGCGGTCTGGGCCGTGAGGGCGGGTGCGGCGAGGAGAGCCGCGAGGACGGTGGCGTTCCTGATCATGACAATCTCCTTGGATCCGGGGACGGGGGGGCGCCGGACGGGTCCGCCCCCGCGAGGACGCCGCCCAGCTTCTGGAACAGCATCGACAGGGCCACCACCAGCACGCAGCCGACGACGTTGTACCAAAGGAATGAGATGCCGCTGAAGACGAAACATGCCAGAACGGCGGCCTCGGCCACCACCGCGGCCCAGAACGCGCTGCCCCCCCGGACCCACTTCACGTAGAAGGCCACCAGGAAGATGCCCAGGATGGTCCCGTAGAAGAGGGAACCCAGGATGTTCACCGCCTCCACCAGGGAGCCCAGGCGGCTCGCGTATTCCGCGAAGGCGATGGCGAAGCATCCCCACCCAAAGGTGGCCAGCCGCGACACCCACATCTCCCTCCGGGTGTCGGCCCCCCCCGCGTATCGGCGCCACAGGTCGACCACCGTGGTGGCGCCCAGGGCGTTGATCTCGGCGGACATGGAGGACATGGAGGCCGAGAACACCGCGGCCAGCACCAGGCCCACGAGGCCGGCGGGGAGGTTGTGGAGGACGTACCACAGGAAGACGTAGTTGGTGTCGCTGGGATTCAGGGTGGGGTCGGCTTTGCGCAGGACGCCCACCGCCTCGACCCGCTTCTGCGCGGCCCTGGCGTCGGCGGCCAGCAGCTCCTCCCGGGCCGCGGGCAGGGAGCCCTCCCCGTGGCGGGCGCGGATGAAGTCCTCCGCCCGGGCAGAGCGTTCCGCCAGGGCCGAACCGTAGGCCTCCTGGGCCCGGCGGAATTCGGGGGCGGCCTCGCCGGCCAGGACGCGCTGGACCGGACCGGGGTTGAAGAACACCGGAGGCGGGGTGAACTGGTAGGCCACGAACACCATGGCGCCCACCAGGAGGATGAGGAACTGCATGGGCACCTTGAACAGGCCGTTGGCCAGGAGCCCCATGCGGCTCTGGGCCACGGAGCTGCCCGACAGGTAGCGCTGCACCTGGGACTGGTCCGTCCCGAAGTAGGAAAGGGCCAGGAAGAACCCGCCCACCAGGCCCGACCACAGGTTGTAGCGGTTCTGGAGGTCGAAGGAGAAATCGATGGCGTTGAGCCGGCCCAGGCTCCCGGCCACGTGCAGGGCGTCCCCGAAGGAGACCCCCGGCGGCAGCCGGAGCACCACCATCACGCCCGCGCCGGCCATGCCGCAGGTGATGATCAGCATCTGCCAGCTCTGGGCCCAGGAGACGGCGCGGGTGCCCCCCGTGACCGTGTAGATCATCACCAGGGAACCCACCAGCACGAGGTTCAGGTGGATGTTCCACCCCAGCAGCACCGACAGCACCAGGGCGGGGGCGTAGATGGTCAGGCCCACCGCCAGCCCGCGCTGCACCAGGAAGAGCACGGCGGCCAGGGTGCGCGTCTTGCCGTCGAACCGCTCCTCCAGGAACTGGTAGGCCGTGAACACCTTGAGCCGATGGAACAACGGCACCGCGGTGATGGAGAGCACCACCATGGCCAGGGGCAGCCCCAGATAGAACTGCACGAAGCGCATGCCGTCCACGTAGGCCTGGCCGGGGGTGGAGAGGAAGGTGATGGCGCTGGCCTGCGTGGCCATGATGGACAGGCAGATGGTGAACCACCGCGCGTCTCGGTCCGCCAGCAGGTAGCCGGTGGAGTCCTTGTGTCCCCGCCCCTTCCACAGGCCGAAGAGCACCACGAAGGCGAGGCAGCCGCCCAGGACGGCCCAGTCCAGCCCGCTCACGAGAAGGCCTTCCCGAACAGCCGGAACAGCAGGATGCACAGGGCCAGGTTCAGGAGAACCAGGCCGTATAGCCGGGACCACCGTCCCAGTATGGGAGGCGGCTCGTTCATGGGGCGGTCTTCAGGGCCAGCAGGTTCGCGAAGAGCCGGTAGGCCCCGGGCACCCCGTCCGGCAACTGCCGGAAGAAGGCCAGGCCCGTGTAGACGAAGTGTCCCTTGCCGTGGTTGGCCACGAGGAGCCCCCCCGCCAGAGGCTTCTCGCCCGTATCACCCGACGCCAGGACAGCCTGGTAGCGCGCGTCCCAGTCCCGGGCGAAGTAGAGCCCGCGTTCCTGCACCCAGCCCTCGAAGTCCGCGGCGGTGATCCGGTTGGGCACGTTCAGCACGGGACTGGAGGGCGCCAGGAAGGCCACGGGCGCGGTCTCCTCCGTGACCCGGTCCCGGGAGACCTTGAACGGGAAGGGCCCCAGGTCCGGCGTCACGAGGCCCTGGTCCACGGCATAGAGCACCACCTCGGTGCCCCCCCGGGCCACGTAGTCCAGGAGCCTGCCCTTGAGCTGGGCCAGGCGGGGCCGGGTGTTGAAGGCCCGGATGCCCACGACGATCGCGTCGTAGGCGTCCAGGTCGCCCCCGGCGAGGTCCTCGTCGGAAAGCAGGTCCACCTGGTACCCCAGGGGCCGGAGCGACCGCGGGATCTCGTCGCCCGACCCCATGACGTAGCCGATGCGGGAACCCCCGCGCCGGAGGTCCAGGCGCGCCACCTTCGCCCGGGCGGGGGGGAACCAGGTCTGGATGGGGATGTGCGGATAGTCGATGCGCATGCGGGAAAGGGCGGGCTGCGCCGGCCCCCCCACGGCCACGGCCACCTCGAGGTACCCGGTGCCGGGCGTGGCGGGCGGGGTGAGGACGGTGACCACCTTGCGCTCGTCCCCGGCCCGCTCCAGGGCGAAGGGGATCTCGGCGGGATCGGCCTTCCAGCCCGCGGGGGGCAGGAGCTTCACCACCCCGGAAACCGGGCCCCGGGCCGCCGCGACGTCGAGGGTGACCGTGCGGGGGGCGCCGTCCCCGAGGATCTGCACCGGGTCCGCGAGGTTCACCAGGACCGGCGGCGCGATGGTGAAGGCCTGGTAACGCTCGCCCAGGACCGGGTCCCGGAAGCGGTACTGCACGGGCACCTTGAGGTCGAAGGGAACCCCGCCGGCCTCCAGGTGGAAGGTGGCCTGGAAGGCGGCGGGCCCTTCGGGAAGCCCCGCCAGGGGGGAGGGGGGCGCGGCCCCGGTTCCCAGCCACGCGGGCCGGGAGGGCGGCATCCCCGCCGGGACGCGCAGGGCCCGCGTCTCCTTCAAGGGCTCGTTGGGGGCGAGCTTCCGGTCCAGGGTCACCGAGGTCCCGTCCAGGACGAGGCCCTTGACCCGCACGGCCCCGGTGGCCCGTGCGACGAGGGTGGCCGTCACGGGGACCTCCTCCCCGGGCGTGGCCCCGGGGCGCGCGGTGATGGCCTCGGCCCAGAGCCCGGCGGCGCAGCGGATGGCCTCCACGAGTTCGTCCCGCTTCACGTCCACCCAGGGGTCGGCGGGCACCTTCTCCAGGGCGGCCTTGGCCTCGAGCAGGAGATCCAGGGCCGCGCCGGGCCGTTCGGGGCGGTAGGCCGCGCGGGCCCGGGCCAGGATGGCGCCCACGGCCTCCCCGCCCCGCACCCGGCCCCAGGTGAGGTCCACGCCCTCGAAGAAGCCGCTCCTGGCGGGCTCGCCGGCCAGGGGCTCGAAGTACTCCAGGCGCGAGCCGCGGCTGGGCACGGCCCCGAAGCCCTGGCTGCGGTGCATGCTCCGGCTCTCCGCGGCCAGCTCCGTGAAGGACTTGCCCAGGACGGGGTCGTAGGCGCCCACGTCCAGGGTCAGGAAGGAGCCGGGCTTCATGGCGTCCCGCTCCTCCTGGGGGCGGAAGCTGTTCCACAGGATGCGCCGGGCCTGCCAGGGGCGGACCCGGTCCAGCTGCTCGGGGAAGGCGCGAGGGTCCGCGGCGGCCCGGAAGGCCTCCAGGGCCAGCATGGCGGAGGCCGTGTGGTGGCCGTGGGTGGTGCCGAGGGTGGGGGAGAACCGGGTGATGATGACGTCGGGACGGAGCCTGCGCACGGTCCAGACCACGTCGGCCAGGGCCGCGTCGTGGCCCCAGATGGAAAGCGTCTCCTCTGGAGTCTTGGAGAAGCCGAAGTCGGTGCAGCGGGTGAAGTACTGCTCGGCGCCGTCCAGGTGCCGCGCGGCCAGGAGCTCCTGGGTGCGGATGAGGGCCAGGCCGTCGCCCAGTTCGGGCCCGATGAGGTTCTGACCGCCCCCGCCCCGGGTCATGGAGAGGTAGGCCGCGCGCACCTTGGCGCCCTGGGAGAAGGCGGCGAGGGCCGCCGTGTTCTCGTCGTCGGGGTGGGCCGCGACGTACAGCACCGTGCCCAGCACCTGGAGCTTGTCCAGGAGCACCTGGAGCGCCGCCGCGTCGCGCACGGGTTCGGGCTGCGCGAGGGCCGGGGAGGCTGCCAGGGCCGCGCAGAGGCAGACGTTCAGGTTCAAGGGCATTCGGATCATTCGGCCATCCCGGCGTGGAGGAAAGGTGCCCGACAAGAATAGTCAGATTTGGGCATCCTTCAAAAGAAGGATCATGCGGGCCCCCGCGCGGCCCGTGCGGAATTCCGCAAGGCCGGAGCTCCGGCCCGGTACCACCGGACCCGGCGCTCCCCGGCCCCAGGCCCTCCGGGAAATCCGCGGCCTTGGCACATGCCTTGCTGGGATCCGGTGTCCCCTTGGACTGAACGAACGCCCTCAACCCCACCCGTGGAGCTTCCATGAACCGCTTTGTCTCCCTCCTGCTGGCCGGCGCCCTCGCGCTAGGCGCCGGCCTCCCCTCCTGGAGCCTCGAACCCAAGCCCGCCCAGGACGTCCTGGTCGTGGGCCACAGGAACCCCGACACCGACAGCATCATCGGCGCCATCGCGGTGGCCCGGCTCAAGACGAAGCTGGGGATGCCCGCGGCCCCCATCGCCCAGGGCCCCGTCAACCCCGAGACCCAGTACGTCCTGGACACCTTCCACCTGGCGGCTCCGCCCGTGGAAACGAAGGTGGCCGGACGCAAGGTGATCCTCGTGGACCACTCCGACTACCCGCAGGCCCCCGCCGACCTGCCCAAGGCCGACGTGGTCGGCCTGGTGGACCACCACAAGCTGGGCGGCCTCGCCACCGAGAAGCCCCTGGAAGCCTGGGTGTTCCCCGTGGGCTCCACCTCCACCATCGTCGCCCGCATGTATGCGGCGGCCAAGGTTCCCGTCCCCAAGGATCTCGCCGGCGGGATGCTCTGCGCCATCCTCTCGGACACCGTCATCTTCAAGTCGCCCACCACCACCCCCGAGGACCGGGCCACCGCCAGCCGCCTGGCGAAGGTCGCCGGCGTGAAGGACATGCAGGCCCTGGGCCTCAAGCTCTTCGAGGTGAAATCCCAGGTCAAGGGCGTGCCGGCCATGGACCTCCTCAAGCGCGACTTCAAGAGCTTCGTCATGAACGGCCGCAAGGTGGGCGTGGCCCAGCTCGAGGTGGTCGACCTGGCCATCCTGGCGCCCATGCGCAAGGACCTGCTCAAGGCCATGGTCGAGCTCAAGGCCGAGGGCTACCACAGCCTCCTGCTCATGCTCACCGACGTCATGAAGGAAGGCACCGACCTCCTCCTGGTGTCCGACGACGAGGCCATGGTGGACGGGGCCCTGGGCGCCAAGTCCCAGGGCGGAACCCGGTGGCTCCCCGGCGTCATGAGCCGCAAGAAGCAGGTGATCCCCAATCTGGAAAAGGCCTTCAAGTAGGACGGGCCGTCCCGGAGGAGGGCGCTCCGAACGCCAGCACCTCCCCCACATCCAGCACCCGCAGCAACCCGGAGGCGGAGCCCGCCGCAGCGGTCAGGCGCCGCAGGGGCTCCCCCCGGGGTTCGTCCGAAAGGTCGAAGGTGCCGTAGTGCATGGGAATGAGCGTGCCGGCCCCCAGGTCGTGGAAGGCCTGGAGGGCCTCCTCGGGGTTCATGTGGCTGGGCTGCATCAGGAAGGGCGGATCGTAGGCGCCGATGGGCAGGAGGGCGTAGTCCACCGGGCCCACCTGGTCCCGGATCTCCTTGAAGTGTCCGTTGTAGCCGGTGTCCCCGGCGAAGTACAGCGACCGCCCTCCCCACTCCACGAGAAAGCTCCCCCAGAGGGCCGCGTTGTGGTCGTTCAGGCCCCGCCGGTGCCAGTGCTGGGCGGGCAGGAGGGTCACCTTCAGGCCGGGCCCGGTGTCGAAGCGCTGGTACCAGCCCGCCTCCTGCACCGCCATGGAGGGATTCGCACGCCGGACCAGGTCGCCCAGGCGCAGCGGGACCAGGGCCGTGAGCCCCGGGCCGGCGAGGCTGGCCAGGGTGGGCAGGTCCAGGTGGTCGTAGTGCCCGTGGGAGACCAGGACGTAGTCCACCGCCACCCCGGCCATGTCCATGGGCACCTCCGCCAGGCGCCTCAGGAAGCGCGGGCCCTTGAGGACGGGGTCCAGCAGCAGGGTCCGGCCCGCGGCCCGCAGCAGGAAGGAGGCGTGCCCCAGCCACACCAGGCAGTCCTCTCCGGGCAGGGCCTCCAGGGGCCGCACCGCGAGGCGGAAGCCGTCCTGACGCTTGTCGCGCGCCTTGGGGTTCCGGGAGAACCGCCACTTCAGCACGGGCCAGAAGGAGCGCCCCACGGGGGACATGTAGCGCTCCAGGAACCGGCCTCCGCGGAAGGTGTTGCCCGGGTAGCCGTGGCGGATGGTGTGGAGATCGGGGTTCATCATGGCGGCACTTTCCGGGAGAATCCCTCCATGGAGGACCCCTACTATCTCGTGAATTTCCAGTGCGTGCTGGAGGATGTGCGCGCCCGGTGCGCCGACCTGCTCCGGCCCGGGGAGGCGGCGCGCCTGGAAGCCTTCCTGGGGCTGTCCGGGGACGCCCGGCGCCTCTACGTGCGCATGCTCACGCGCAAGGGCCCCTGGTTCCGTCCCGGGGACCTGGCCTACCCCGAGATCGGCCCCGGCGCCCTGGGGGATCTGGCCGAAGCCGGCTTCCTGGCGGGTCCGGAGGCGGCCTCCCGGGACGACCTGGCCGCCCTGCTCCGCAAGGCCGAGCTCGAGGCCCTCCTGGCCGGGGCCGGCCTCCCCTTCCGCCGGGCCGAGCCCCGCGCGGACCTGGCCGGGCGCGTGCCCGAGGCCCTCCTGCGGGCCTCGGCCGACGCGGTGGCGCCCCTGGGCCGGGACTGGGCGCGCCTGCTCTTCCTGCTCTTTTTCGGCAACCTCGAACAGGACCTCACCGACTTCGTGCTGGCCGAGCTGGGCCACGTGCGCTACGAGGCCTACGCCGTCGACCCCGCCTGCAGACCCTTCCGGGACCGGGAGGAGGTGGACCTCCTGCTCTCCCTGGACGGACTGCGGGACGCCCTGGAGGCCGGCGAGGACCTGGCGGGGATCACCGCGGCGCTCCTGGCCATGGAGGGCCGCGCCGGGATCCGTTCCCAGCGGCGCTATCACCGCATGCTGGCCGAGGTGGGACGCACCTGGGAGCGCCGGGGCTCTCCCGACGCCGCCCTGGCGTGCTTCGGGCGGTGCGCCCTGCCCCCGGCCCGGGAACGCACGGCCCGCATCCACCTGGCCCTGGGGCGCCCGGAGCTCGCCGCCGCCACCGCCCTGGAGATGGCCGAGGCCCCGCTGGACGTGGCCGAGGAACGCTTCGCGGGCCGGTTCCTGCGCCGCCTGGCCCGCCACGACCCCGGGGCGGCGCGGTGGGCCGAGGGTCATCCCCCCGATCCCCCGCTGCCCGAAGTGCGCCTCCGCGTGGCCCGGCACCCGTCGGGCTCCGTGGAGCTGGCGGCCCTGGAGGCCTCGGGCTGGGAGGGGTTCCACACCGAGAACACCCTGTGGACCGCCCTCTACGGCCTGGCCTTCTGGGACGTCCTCTTCGCGCCGGTGCCCGGCGCCTTCCAGCACCGGTTCCAGCTGGGCCCCGCGGACCTGCGCACGCCCCAGTTCGCCCTGCGCCGCCGGGAGGCGATCGAGGCCCGGTTCGCCGAACTGGAGGCCCCCGGCGCCCCCCGGCGCCTGATCCTGGCCCGCGCGGAGGAGAAGCGCGGCATCGCCAACGCCTTCGTGAACTGGAAGGCCCTGGGTCCGGGCCACCTGGAGGCGGCCCTGGCGACCTTGCCCCAGCCGGCCCTGCTGGCCGTGCTGCGCGCCATGGCCCCCAACCCCGCGGCCTTCCGGAGCGGGTTCCCGGACCTCTTCCTGCACCGGGAGGGCCGCTGCATGGTCTGGGAGGTGAAGGGCCCCGGCGACGCCCTGCGGCCCGAGCAGGAGCGCTGGATCGCCCTCTTCAACCGCGCGGGCCTGGACGCCCGGGTCGCGTGGGTGCGTTACTTGGATGGGGAGGAACCATGAACCTGGATCCCGAATCCTGGGAGCGGCGCTTCGAGGCGTTCTGGGCGGAGGCCCCGGACGGGGACGGGGCCCACGACGTGCACCACCTGCGCCGGGTGTGGCGCTCGGCCCGGAGGATCGCCGCCACCGAGCCCGGCTCGGACCTCCTGGTGATCCTGGCCGCGGCCTACCTCCACGACCTGGTGAACCCGCCCAAGGATTCCCCCCTGCGCTCCCGGGCCTCACGGCTCTCGGCGGAGAAGGCCGTGCCGCTCCTGGAGGCCATGGGCTTCGACCCGGACCGGGCCCGGGCGGCGGGGCACGCCATCGAGGCCCACAGCTACTCCGCCGGCATCCCCCCCGCCACCCTGGAGGCCCGCATCCTCCAGGACGCCGACCGCCTCGAGGCCCTGGGCGCCATCGGCCTGGCCCGGTGCTTCTACACCGGCGGCAAGATGGGCACCGCGCTCTGGGAGGCCGGGGATCCCCTGGGCCGCTCCGGCCGCGCCCTGGACGACCGCGCCTATTCCGTGGACCACTTCCCCCTCAAGCTCATGCGCCTGCCCGACCTGATGACCACCGCCGAAGGGCGCCGCCTGGCCCGGCGCCGGGCCCGGGTCCTGGCCCTGTACCTGGCCCAGCTGGAACGGGAACTCCTTGACTGACGCCCGAAACATTGTTCAATGCTAGGCAAGCCAAAGGAGGTCCCATGAACAAAGTGGTCGCCCACTTCCTGGACGGTTCCTTGGCCAAGGGGCTCACCGTGGACTTCGTCGCCACGAAGGACCGCTTCCACCTGGTGGTGGACGGCGCCCCGCCCCGGGAGATCCTCCTCTCGGAGCTGAAGGGGCTCTTCTTCGTGAAGGACCTGGAAGGGGACCTGGGCCACGCCAAATCCAACCTCTTCCACCCCGGCGACATGAGCCCCGGCCGCCGGATCCGCGTGGACTTCAGGGACGGGGAGACCATGCTCGGCACCACCCAGGCCTACACCCCCGGGCGTGCGGGCTTCTTCGTGGTGCCCGCCGACAAGAAGTCCAACACGGAGCGGGCGTACATCCTGTCCTCGGCCACCCGGGCCGTCACCTTCCTGTGAGGGCGGCCACCAGGGCGTCGGCGTCCCGGTCGGTGTTGTAGGCCTGCGCGGACATGCGCACGAAGATCGAGCCCTTGTGGGAGGTCACCGGCACCTCGATGCGGTGGTCGCGCATGAGGGCCTCCTGGAGCGCGGCGGGATCCCCCGCGGGCACCGGGATGATGGCCATCTGGGCGAAATCGGCGTCCTCCGCGGGCGGGGTCAGGCCCGTGGCCGCGCAGACCCGGTGGAGCGTCTCCACCACCAGGCGGTGGCAGCGCCGGCGCTCGGCGTCCCATCCGTTGCGCGCCTGGAAGGCGATGGCCGCGGGGACGGAAAGGAAGGGCGACAGGTCCCGGGTGCCCTGCCACTGGAGCTTGCGCTCCATGGGCGCGGTGCCCGTGTAGCTGTCGTTGGCCGGCAGGGCCAGGTAGCCCCAGCTCACCGTGGTGGCGTCCAGCATGGCCTGGTGCTCGGCCCGCACGTGGAGGAAGGCCGAGCCCTTGGGGGCGCACAGCCACTTGTGGCAGTTGCCCGTGTAGAAGTCGGCGCCCACGGCCTCCAGGTCCAGGTCGAGCTGGCCCGGGGCATGGGCGCCGTCGATGACGGTGAGGATCCCCGCGGCCCGCGCGCGCCGGCACAGCTCCTCGATGGGGAAGATGAGGGCGGTGGTGGAGGTGACGTGGCTGAGGAAGAGCACCCGGGTGCGGTCCGTGACCTTCTCCCACACGCGGTCCGCGAATTCCCCGCTCCGGAAGGGCAGCGGAATCTCCGCGCGCACGTACCGCGCCCCGCAGCGGGCCGCAGCGAAGGCCCAGGCGCCTTCGCAGGCGCCGTACTCGTGGTCCGTGCCCAGGATCTCGTCGCCGGGCTCCAGGGGCAGCGACCGCGCCACGGTGTTCACCCCGTGGGTCGCGTTGGGCACGAAGATCAGGTCCTCCCCCCGGGCGCCCAGGTACCTTCCCAGCTCCGCCCGCGCCGTGGAGAGGAGCCCGGCCGAGCGCCGGCCCAGGAACGCCACAGGGTTGGCCTCCATGGCCTCCTGCCAGGCGCGGCTCGCGTCCAGCACCTCCCGGGGGCAGGCCCCGAAGGAACCGTGGTTCAGGAAGATGGTGGAAGGGTCGAGGAGGAATCGCTGCATGGGGTGTCTCCGCTCCGTTGCCATTGTAGTGCGCCCCCGGAGCACTGTAGCCTGGAGGGCGATGGCCCCCCGCCCCTTCTTCTCGGTCCTCCACGACCTCCTGGATCACGAGCGGGACGTGCGCCTCGGGGAACTCCTGGATGCCGCCGGGGAACAGTCCTACGGCCTCCTGATCCTGCTGCTGGCCCTGCCCAGCCTCGTGCCCGGGGTCAACACGGGCCTGGCCCCGGTGGGAGGCGCGGCGGTGATGGCCATCGGATTCCAGCTGGGCCGCGGCGTTCCCCACCCCTGGGTGCCCCAGCGCATCCTCGCCCTGCCCATCCACAAGGGCGCCATCAAGGGCGCCCTGGCCCGCCTGGAGGGGCTCCTGCTGCGCTGGTCCAGCCGCACCGCGGAACGGCACCCCCTGGGCCGCAAGTGGATGGGCGCCGCCCTGGCCTGGACCGGCTTCCTCCTGGCCGTGCCCCTGCCCCTGCCCTTCGCCAACATCATTCCCGCCGCCATCCTCTGCCTCCTGGGCGCCGCGCTCCTGGAACAGCGCCAGGACTGGGCCTGGGCCGCCACCCTCGCCAGCCTAGGGACGTCCCTCTACTTCGCGCTGTCGGCGAACGTGGCTTTCAGGATTATCAAGGCGTTGCGGAATCTGGTGAGCTAGGAAGGTAGTGATCGGCATCCCCCAGACTCAATGACGAGGTTTGGCTAGGCGGAATGCTGCTGTACGGCCCAGGTAGCCAGTACGAGCATCGTGGGCTGGTTGAAGCTGTGACCGGCCTGTCCGTGGCGATTCGGCAAGACCATCGAAAAGATTGAACGCTGGGGCGCTGGGGGCTCGCTGGGGCGCTGGGGAAAAGAAGGTGAACCTTGGGGAGGCTGACGGTAGGTCCTTTTGGAGGGTCCCATGCCACGCTACTGGGGAGAACACTCGGGGGATGATTACCCGCATCAGGACATCACCCAGGCGATAATCGAAGCCGCAATCCGGGTCCAGAATGCGCTGGGCCCGGGGCTTCTCGAGGATGCCTACAAGGCCTGCTTGGCGCATGCCCTGAGGGGGAGCGGCCACAAAGCCTTACGTGAGGTTCGCCTGGACATCGTATGGGAGGGCCTGACAGTCGAAGGTGCCTACAAGATGGACCTCGTGGTGGACGACAAGGTTGTGGTCGAAGCAAAGACAGTGGAAAAGCTGGTGGATGCCCACTTCGCACAGGTCAACACCCAGCTGCGATTCTCCAGTCTCCAGGTTGGCCTGCTATTGAACTTCCGATCCTGGCCCCTCAAGGATGGCGGCATCCGCCGGGTCGTTCACACCAGAGACTGAACCCCCAGCGTCTCAGCGAGTCCCCTGCGCCCCAGCGTTTGATCTTTCTGCCTGGTTGTTGTGGCGCAACGGTTACGTGCTTTGCCAAAGAGCCATCCTTGATGCACCATGTCCCGGGCCGATCGGGTAGAAGCCAATCCTGACCATATATTCCAATCAAACCATAATTAGGCCGATCGGGTTTCCAGTACCCTTGCCTTCTGTCGCCTGGATACCTTCCGCGCCTTCTCCACGTCCGGGAGGTGCACCTCCGCCCACCGGCACAGGGCGCCCAGGGGTTCCTTCAGGGTGGCGCCCAGGTCGGTGAGGGAGTATTCGGTGCGCGGCGGAACCTCGGGATACACCACGCGGCGGACCAGGCCGTCCTCCTCCAGCTTGCGCAGGGTCTGCGTCAGCATCTTCTGGCTGATGCCGCCCACCTCGCGCTGGAGCTCCCCGTACCTCCGGGTGCCCTGGGACAGCAGGTAGATCACCAGCGTGGTCCATTTGTCCGCGATGAGGTCCAGCACGAGGCGGGTGGGACACACGGGACTGAGAACGTTGGGAGCCATCGGACACGCATTGCGAACCATTGGGTGCCTACCTTCCGAAATAGTGCCTACTTTCCAAAGGAGAGTGACAGGCCTAATTTTGTATTACGGCCGACTTGACCGCAACCCCCGAATTCAACGGAGCCCCCATGACCACCGCGACCGTAATCTCCCCCGACGAACTCCTCCACGCCCAGGCCTGGCGCTACGCCACCAAGCAGTTCGACCCCTCCCGCAAGATCCCCGCCGGGACCTGGTCCGCCCTGGAGACGTCCCTGGTGCTCAGCCCCAGCTCCTTCGGCCTCCAGCCCTGGAAGTTCCTGGTCATCCAGGACCCCGCCCTGCGCACGAAGCTCCGGGCCGCGTCCTGGGGCCAGAGCCAGATCGAGGACGCCTCCCACCTGGTGGTCTTCCTGGCCAAGGAGACCCTCACCGAGGCCGACGTGGACCACTTCGTGGCCCGGGTTGCCGAGGTGCGCCACCAGACCTCCGAATCCCTGGCGGGCTACCGGGGCATGATGGTCGACACCCTCGTGACCGGCCCCCGGGCGGCCACGATCGATGCCTGGGCCGCCCGCCAGGCCTACATCGCCCTGGGCAACTTCATGACCAGCGCCGCCCTCCTGGGCGTCGACACCTGCCCCATGGAAGGCCTCGATGCCGCCCAGTACGACCAGATCCTGGGCCTGGCCGGCACCGGCTACCGCACCGTCGTCGTCTGCCCGGCTGGCTACAGGTCAGGCGGCGACAAGTATGCCGACCTGGCCAAGGTCCGCTTTCCCGAAGGCGAAATGGTCGAACACCGATAAAAAGAGGATTCCGGCATCGCCTATGGCGCCCTCCCTGGAATTCCCAAAGAAGCCCTAATGGGATAGCTTGACGGGTCCGAAACCTTCCTTGGAGGTGGACCCATGTCGATCTTCCACCAGTACCAGAGCCGTTACGAATCCGCGGGCGCCGAGGAAATGAGTCTCCAGGAATATCTGGAACTCTGCCGGAGGGATCCCTCCGCCTATGCCAGCGTCGCCGAACGGCTCCTGAGCGCCATCGGCGAGCCGGAACTGGTCGATACCCGCTCCGTGGAGCGGCTCAGCCGCATCTTCGCCAACAAGGTCGTGCGGATCTATCCGGCCTTCAAGGAATTCTACGGGATGGAGGAGGTGATCGAAGGGATCGTCTCCTACTTCCGCCACGCGGCCCAGGGGCTCGAGGAGAAGAAGCAGATCCTCTACCTCCTGGGGCCCGTGGGCGGTGGCAAGTCCTCCCTGGCCGAGGAGCTCAAGGCCCTCATGGAGAAGGTCCCCTTCTACGCCATCAAGGGGTCCCCGGTCCACGAGTCCCCGCTGGGCCTGTTCAACCCCGCCGAGGATGGACCGATCCTCGAGGGCGACTACGGGATTCCCCGGCGCTACCTCACGTCCATCATGAGTCCCTGGGCCGTCAAGCGCCTGCAGGAATACGGCGGCGACATCACCCGGTTCCGGGTGGTCAAGCTGCGCCCCTCGGTGCTCAGCCAGATCGCCGTGTCCAAGACCGAACCCGGTGACGAGAACAACCAGGACATCTCCTCGCTGGTGGGCAAGATCGACATCCGCAAGCTGGAGACCTACTCCCAGAACGACCCGGACGCCTACTCCTACTCGGGCGGCCTGTGCCTGGCCAACCGCGGGATGCTGGAGTTCGTGGAGATGTTCAAGGCGCCCATCAAGGTGCTGCATCCGCTGCTCACCGCCACCCAGGAGGGCAACTACAAGGGCACGGAGGGGTTCGGCGCCATCCCCTTCGACGGGCTCATCCTGGCCCACTCCAACGAGGCCGAGTGGATCACCTTCAAGAACAACCGCAACAACGAGGCCTTCCTGGACCGCATCTACATCGTGAAGGTGCCCTACACCCTGCGGGTCACCGACGAGATGCGCATCTACCAGAAGCTCCTGGACAACTCCTCCCTGGCCCAGGCCCCCTGCGCCCCCGACACCCTGCGCATGCTGGCGCAGTTCTCGGTGCTCAGCCGCCTCAAGGAGCCCGAGAACTCCAGCATCTATTCCAAGATGCGCGTCTACGACGGGGAGAACCTCAAGGACACCGACCCCAAGGCCAAGAGCTACCAGGAATACCGGGACTTCGCGGGGGTGGATGAAGGGATGACGGGCCTTTCCACCCGCTTCGCCTTCAAGATCCTCTCCAAGGTCTTCAACTTCGACCACCGGGAGGTGGCGGCCAATCCCGTGCACCTCATGTACGTTCTGGAGCAACAGATCGAGCAGGAGCAGTACCCCGGGGCCGTCGAGGAGCAGTACCTGCGCACCCTCAAGGAGTTCATCTCCCCGCGGTACGCCGAATTCATCGGCAAGGAGATCCAGACCGCCTACCTGGAGAGCTACTCCGAATACGGCCAGAACATCTTCGACCGGTACGTGAACTACGCCGACTTCTGGATCCAGGACCAGGAATTCCGCGATCCCAACACCGGCGAGATGCTGGACCGGGTGGCCCTGAACACCGAGCTGGAGAAGATCGAGAAGCCCGCGGGCATCTCCAACCCCAAGGACTTCCGCAACGAGGTGGTGAACTTCGTCCTGCGCGCCCGGGCCCGGCAGGACGGGAAGAACCCCGCCTGGACCTCGTACGAGAAGCTCCGGTCGGTAATCGAGAAGAAGATGTTCTCCAACACGGAGGAGCTGCTGCCCGTGATCTCCTTCAACGCCAAGGCCACCACCGACGACCAGAAGAAGCACCGCGACTTCGTGGACCGCATGGTGGCCAAGGGCTACACCGAAAAGCAGGTGCGGCTCCTGTGCGACTGGTACCTGCGCGTCCGGAAATCGTCATGATCCAGATCATCGACCGGCGCTTCGACAGCAAGAACCGCAGTTCCGTGAACCGCGCGCGGTTCCTGCGGCGCTTCCGAGGCCAGATCAAGCAGGCCGTGTCGGACGTCATCGACCAGGGCGGAATCAAGGACATGGATTCCGGAAAGAAGGTGCGCATCCCCGGCAAGGACATCGCCGAGCCCCAGTTCGGCCACGGCCCCGGGGGGCGGCGCGAGCGGGTGCACACGGGCAATGACCGTTTCGCCACCGGCGACGAGGTGGAGCGCCCCCCCGCCGGGGACCGGGGCGGCCCGGGCGGCCGCGCCAGCCCCGACGGGGAAGGCGAAGACGCCTTCGAGTTCGCCATCTCCCGGGACGAATTCCTGGACTTCTTTTTCGAGGAGCTGGCGCTGCCCAACCTGGTCAAGCGCCATCTGGCCAGCCTCACCGAATTCCGCAACGTCCGGGCCGGCCACACCCACACCGGCGTGCCCACCAACCTGAACCTCGTGCGCACCATGCGCGGCGCCACGGGCCGGCGCATCGCGACCCGCGGCCCCTTCCTGGACCGGCGGGCGGAACTGGAGGCGGCCCTGGCCGAGGCGAAGCGCCTCCACGGCGAGGACAGCGCCGAGGTCCGGGAGATCCTCCTGGAGCTGGAGCGGCTGGGCCGGCGGCTCTCGGCGGTGCCCTTCATCGACACCTACGACCTGCGCTACAACAACCGCGTGCGCGTGGCCCAGCCCACCACCCAGGCCGCGATGTTCTGCCTCATGGACGTGTCAGGGTCCATGGACGAGGCCAAGAAGAACATCTCCAAGCGCTTCTTCACCCTGCTGTACCTCTTCCTGAAACGGAACTACGAGCGCATCGAAGTGGTCTTCATCCGCCACCACACCTCCGCGGAGGAGGTGGACGAGGAGCGCTTCTTCCACTCCCGGGAGACCGGCGGCACCATCGTCTCCAGCGCCCTGCGGCTCATGCGCGACATCGCCGCCGAGCGCTACGCCCCGGGCCTTTGGAACCTCTACGGGGCCCAGGCTTCGGACGGCGACAACTGGGCCGACGACTCCGAGCCCTGCCGGGACCTGCTGGCCGATTCGATCCTGCCAATGGTTCAGCACTTCGCCTACATCGAGATCGCCGACACCCCCCAGGTGCTCTGGCGGGAGTACGAAACGCTGCTGCCCGGCCATCCCGGCTCCTTCGCCATGCGCCGGATCCGGGAGGTGACCGACATCTACCCCGTCTTCCACGACCTCTTCCGGAAACGGGTGTAGCCGTGCTCCCCGGGGGATCGGAGTGGACCTTCGAGTCCATCACCGCCTTCGACGACGCCATCGGGCGCTTGGCCCGGGACTTCGGCCTGGACACCTACCCCCACCAGCTGGAGATCATCAGCTCCCTGCAGATGATGGACGCCTACGCCTCGGCCGGCATGCCGGTCAACTACCACCACTGGTCCTTCGGCAAGCACTTCCTGGCCACGGAGAACCGCTACCGGCGCGGGCAGATGGGCCTGGCCTACGAGATCGTCATCAACTCCGACCCCTGCATCGCCTACCTCATGGAGGAGAACACCCTGACCATGCAGGCCCTGGTCATCGCCCACGCGGCCTACGGCCACAACTCCTTCTTCAAGGGCAACCATCTGTTCCGCCAGTGGACCAGCGCCGGGACCATCATCGACTACCTGGTCTTCGCCAGGGACTACATCGCCCAGTGCGAGGAGCGCCACGGGCAGGACGCCGTGGAGCGCCTCCTGGACGCGTGCCACGCCCTCATGAACCTGGGCGTTGACCGCTACCGGAGGTCCCCGCGGCTCTCCCTCACCAAGGAGCGCGCGCGCCAGAAGGAGCGCGAGGCCTACCTCCAGGCCCAGGTGAACGAGCTCTGGCGCACGCTCCCGGCCCGCCCCGGGAAGGAGAGGCCCGCCGAGGAGCCCCGCTTCCCCAGGGAGCCCGAGGAGAACCTGCTGTACTTCATCGAGAAGAACGCGCCCCTCCTGGAACCCTGGCAGCGGGAGATCGTGCGCATCGTGCGCAAGGTGGCCCAGTACTTCCATCCCCAGCGCCAGACCCAGCTCATGAACGAGGGGTGGGCGACCTTCTGGCACTTCACCCTGCTCAACGCGCTGTACGACGAGGGCAGCGTGGGCGACGGCTTCATGTTCGAGTTCCTGCACGCCCACACCAGCGTCATCCACCAGCCCCCCTACAACAGCTCCTGGTATTCGGGCGTCAACCCCTATGCCCTGGGCTTCGCCATGTGGCGGGACATCCGGCGAATCTGCGAGGCCCCCACCGAGGAGGACCGCCGCTGGTTCCCGGACATCGCGGGCTCGAACTGGCGCGAGGTGCTGCCCTTCGCCATGGGCAACTTCAAGGACGAGAGCTTCATCGCCCAGTTCCTCTCCCCCCGCCTCATGCGGGCGTTCCGGTTCTTCACGGTGGTGGACGACGAGATCGATCCCCGGCTGCGCATCGGCCCCATCCACGACGGGTCCGGGTACGAGGACCTGCGCCGCGTCCTGGCCGACCAGTACAACCTGGGCAGCCGCGAGCCCAACATCCAGGTGTGGAGCGTGGATCTGCGCGGGGACCGCACCCTCACCCTGAGCTACGCCAACCCCCGGGACCTGCCCCTGGCCGAGGATTTCGAGGCCGTGCTGGAGCACATGGCCTACCTGTGGGGCTTCACGGTGCGCCTGGAGGAGCGGGACGCCGCCGGCGGGGTGCGGGTGCTGGGGGTGAAGCTCGGAGAACGCAGGCGTCGGGACTGAACCGAGCATTTGTTCTTCCCTTCGCGGAGAGGACGTGTAGAGTCGTTGCTACGCCATCCCCAAACCCTTTTTTCTGGAGCTTCCCATGAGATACCTCCCTCTCATCGCCGCGGTTCTTCCGTGCGTCCTGGCCAGCGCCCAGTCGCCCACTCCGGCCCAGGCGGAATCCCTCGTGAAACGGGCCGTCACCTACGCCAAGACCCATGGCATCGAGAAACTCATCCAGCAGACCAACCAGGCCAACGGCGTCTTCCACGTGGGGTCCGGCGGGGAGATGTACCTCTTCATCTACGACCAGGCCGGCATCTGCAAGGCCATCGGATTCAACTCGGTGGAACTGGTGGGCAAGGACCGCAGCGGCCTCAAGGATCCCAGCGGGAAGATGATCATCCAGGAGATGCTCAAGGTGGGCAAGACCAAGGGCAAGGGGTGGGTGGACTACCAGTACCCGGACCCGGTGAGCGGCAAGGTCCTGCAGAAGACCTCCTACATCGAATCGTTCGAAGGCCTGGTGCTCGGCTGCGGGATCTACAAGAGGTAGCTTCGGCAGGATAGTCGAATAAATTATTAACAATGACGATTCAGGAAAAGGCCCTCTTCGTCACCCATTACGGTCAGGTCTGAGGTCTTGATCAGGAGGACTTATTCCCCGTCGGATCGGCGAATGGTTTATTCGGGAATGGTTGCATGACAGCGCAGGAAACTGTCGATTCGAGGATTCCTGGCAAAAGGATGAAACGCTGGGGCGCTGGGAAAATGAAAACCTTGGGGGGGATTGCGGGTGGACCCTTCTCAAGTCAATACGAACCGGCGCTTCTATCTTCTTGACCGCTGAAGACTGGTGGGCTCCATCGCTACACCCACAAGGCAGTTCCCCCAGCGCCCCAGCGAGACCCCAGCGCCCCAGCGTTCAATTATTTCGATGGATCGTCCGATCCGCCCAGGACAATCCGTTCAGGGCATACCCACTCGCAGCCATTCAAACCTTTGGCAAAACCTGATCATTCCTTGACCCATTTGATTCCCCCCACGTCCAGACAGAGAACCACCCTTGTCCGAACTAAAAGTCCGGCCAAGGGTGGCTCTGAATTCCTCTATCGGGCAGTAACGCCTTCCCGCAGGCCGACCGCCTTCAGGGCCTCGGCGATGAAGCCCACGGTGCGGTCCACGTTGTGCAGCTTGTCCAGGCCGAACAAGCCGATGCGGAAGGTCATGAAGTCCGCGGGCTCGTCGCACTGGAGGGGGACGCCGGAGGCCACCTGGTAGCCGACGGCCACGAACTTCTTGCCGGACTGGAAGTCGGGGTCGGTGGTGTAGCTGACCACGACGCCCGGGGCCTTGAAGCCCTCGGCGGCGACGCTGGGGAGGCCGCAGCCTTCCAGCAGGGTGCGCACCTTGGCGCCCAGTTCGGCCTGCTCGGCGCGCAGCTTCTCGAAGCCGTAGGCCTCCATCTCCTGCATGACGGCGCAGTCCTTGGCCAGGGCGTCGGTGGGCATGGTGGCGTGGTAGGCATGGCCGCCCTTGAGGTAGGCGTCCATGATGGCCGACCACTTCTTGAGGTCGCAGGCGAAGCTGGAGCTGGCGGTCTCGGCCATGACGGCCTTGGCCTTCTCGCTCAGCATCACCATGGCGGCGCAGGGGCTGCCGCTCCAGCCCTTCTGCGGGGCGCTCACGATCACGTCCACGCCCAGGGCCTCCATGTCGACCCACATGCACCCGGAGGCGATGCAGTCCAGCACGAAGATGCCGCCCGCGGCGTGGGTGGCGGCGGCGACGGTCTTGATGTAGTCGTCGGGCAGGATGATGCCGGCGGCGGTCTCCACGTGGGGCGCGATGACGACGGCGGGCTTCTCGGCGGCGATGGCGGCCACCACCTCGGCCACGGGCGTGGGGATCCAGGCGTCCTGCTTGCCGGCGCCCACCTTGCGGGCCTTGAGGACCACGTGGGAGGAGGGGATCGCGCCCATGTCGAAGATCTGGGTCCAGCGGAAACTGAAGAACCCGTCGCGGATGACCAGGGCCTTCCTGCCGGCGCAGAACTGGCGGGCCACGGCCTCCATGCCGTAGGTGCCGCCGCCGGGGACCAGGGCGACGCCCTTGGCGTTGTAGACGAGCTTGAGGATGCGGTCCATCTCGCGCATGACCAGCTGGAACTTCTTGGACATGTGGTTCAGGGCCCGGTCGGTGTAGACAACCGAGAACTCCATGAGTCCATCGGGATCGATGTCGGGAAGCAGTGCGGGCATGGGAATCCTCCTCGGATCAGAGCCAGTTGATGTCGGTGCCCGCGGGAAGGTGCGGGGTGAAGATGGAGAGGTACTGCAGGTCCTCCTCCAGGGCGCGGGTGTCGTGGACGATGCCCCGGGGGCAGACGTGGACGTCGCCCATCTTCACGGGCTTCCACTCGCCGTTGATGAGGAGCTCGCCCCTTCCGCCCACCACGATCACGTACTCGTCGCAGACGGTGTGGAAGTGGGTGCCGATCTGCGTGCCCTTGACGGCGGTGCGCACCATCAGCTGCGTGCGGGGGCAGTCGTACGCCACCACGCTGTCCACGCCCTTTTCGGGCAGGGTGCGCTTGGCGTACTCGTCACGGAGGTGGAGGAGGATGGCTTCGGCCGGCGTCGAGTCGATCAGGCCCTTCAGGGTGCCGGGTTCATAGGCGGGAATGCTCATGGGCGTCTCTCCTGTGCGCGGGTGGTTCGATTCTACTGCCTAAATGGCGGCGGGAGCGGTGGGGAGGATGGCGGGGATGACGAAGGCCTGGACGAGCACCAGCACGATGACCATGCAAAGCAGGATCATGGAGTACTTGAGGGTCTTGCGGAAGATGTCGGTCTCGTGCCCCACAAGGCCCACGGCGGCGCAGGCCACGGCGATGGACTGGGGCGAGATGAGCTTGCCCATGACGCCGCCGAACAGGTTGGCGCTGGTGGTAAGGACGGGATTGAGTCCCAGGTGCACCGCGGTCACCTGCTGGAGCTTGCCGAAGAGGGCCGCGGAGGAGGTCACGGAACCGGTGAGGAACACGCCCACCAGGCCGATGACGGGCGAGAAGATGGGGAACGCCATGCCGGTGAGCTGCGCGAAGGCCAGGCCCAGGGTGAAGGACATGCCCGAGTAGTTGGCCAGGAACCCCAGGCCGATGACCGAGGCCAGGGTGATGAGGGCGAAACGGAGCTGCTTGAAGGTCTTGAGGAAGACCCGGGTGCCGGTGGCCGGTCCGATGCCCAGGACGGCCATGGAGATGAGGGAGGAGATGAACATGGCGGTGCCGGGGGCGATGAGCCAGTCCCAGCGGTAGTTGGCGCCGTACGCAGCGGGCGTGGCGACGATGGGGGCGGCCTTGAAGACCACGCCGTTCAGCCAGGGCCAGCTGGGAATCATCACGAACCAGTGGTGGGCCTTGGTGCAGTAGGCCTTGAAGGCGGGGGTGCCCCAGATGCCCATGACCACCATGAGGATGAGGAAGGGCGACCATGCCTTGAAGATCTGCCCGGCGGAATAGGTGCCCGAGGCCGCGACGTGGCTGGCGGCGGTGTCCTCCGCGAAGGTCCAGGTGGTCGCGGGCTGCCAGAAGCGCAGGAAGATCACGAGGCAGAGCAGGGACACCACGGAGGCCACGATGGCGGGGAGTTCGGGGCCGAACCAGGTGGAGATGCAGAAGGAGGCCGCGGCGTAGCTCACGCCGGCCACGAGACAGGCGGGGATCACTTCCTTGGCGCGCTTGAAGCCCACCATGACGACCACCATGAAGAAGGGGATGATCAGGGCCATGAAGGCCATGTCGATGCCCACGGCGCGGGCCATGGTGGTGGCGGGGATCCCGGTCACCGTGCTCATCATCATGGTCGGCACGCCCACGGGCCCGAAGGGCACGGGCGGGGTGTTGGCCACCAGGCAGATGACGGCCGCCGGCAGCGCCGGGAAGCCCAGGCCGATGAGCATGGCCGCGGCCACCGCCACCGGGGCGCCCTGGCCCGCCACGCCTTCCATGAAGGCGGAGAAGGAGAACGCGATGAGCAGCGCCTGGATGCGCCGGTCCGGGGAGAGGGAGGAGATGGAACTCTTGATGACCTCGAACTGCCCGCTCTCCACCGTGAGGTTGAAGAGGAACACGGCCGTGAGGATGATCCAGCCGATGGGCCACAGGCCCGTGACCATGCCCAGGGCCGAGGCGGACAGCGCCGCGCTCACCGGCATCTTGTAGACGAGCACGCTGATGACGATGGTGATCAGGAGCGTGAGGGGCCCGGCCACATGGCCTTTCATGCGCTTGACCGCGAGGGCCCAGAACAGGAAGAAGATGGGGATGGCCACCACCAGGGCCGTCAGGAGCAGGCTCCCGTTCAGGGCGGAGTAGTTCTGGTTCCACTGCATGGTTCAGTCCTTTCACTCACGGGGTTTGGACGGACCGGTCGCAGCCCCGCGGACGGGGTGGGAACCGGAGGTTCGACGCTTGGTCACAAGGCCTCGCTGGTTTGCGTATCGCTTATTGATGCAACGGTGGGATGCGAAGATTAGAGATCCATGGGTCTTTTGTGTCAAGTCGATATATCAATAAGCTTAGGTTATGCCCCCGAACCACGGCCAGTATGAAGAGCCTATTAAAATACCGGTCGTTCGGCTCGCCCCGCCCCGGGCCCGGGACCGCGGTCCGGTAACCTTGAGGGGATGCCTTCCTCCGCCCCGCGTCCCCACAGCTTCCGCACCACGGCCATCATCATCGCCTGCGCCCTGTTCATGGAGCAGCTGGACGCCACCGTCCTGGCCACGGCGCTGCCCACCATGGCCCGGAGCTTTTCCGTCTCCCCCCTGCACATGAGCGCGGCCCTCACCAGCTACCTGCTGGGCCTGGCCATCTTCATCCCGGCCAGCGGGTACTTCGCGGACCGGTACGGCGCCCGGCGCATCTTCCGGCTGGCCATCCTGGTCTTCACCGCCGGTTCCATGCTTTGCGGCCAGTCCACCAGCCTCCTCTTCCTGGTGGGCGCCCGGTTCCTCCAGGGCATGGGCGGGGCCATGATGGTGCCCGTGGGGCGCCTGGTGCTCCTGCGCACCGTGGACCGCAAGGACATGGTCGCGGCCATGTCCTGGTTCATGGTGCCCGCCCTCATCGGACCGGTGGTGGGCCCGCCCCTGGGGGGCTTCCTGGTCACCTACCTGTCCTGGCGCTGGATCTTCTACATCAACGTGCCCATCGGCATCCTGGGCATCTGGCTGGCCACGGTCTACATCGAGGACATCAAGGAGCTGGATCCCGGCCGGTTCGACCTGAAGGGCTTCCTCCTTTCCTGCGTGTCGCTCTCCTGCCTCATGTACGGGCTGGAGATGGGCAGCCGGGGGGGCGGGATCTCCCTGGGCGTGACGCTCCTGATCATCGCCATCGGCCTGGCGTCCGGCTTCGCCTACGTCCTCCACGCCCGGGGCGCCGACAACCCGATCCTGGACTTCCGGATGATGCGCATCCCCACCTTCGGCATCTCGGTCATCGGCGGGTCCCTCACCCGCATCACCGGGGGGGCCCTGCCCTTCCTGCTGCCCATGATGATGCAACTGGGCTTCGGCATGTCCGCGGCCCGCAGCGGCCTCATCACGTTCAGCACCGCCGCCGGCTCGGTGCTCATGAAGATCGCCGCCCCGCCCATCCTGCGCCGCTTCGGCTTCCGCAACACCCTGGTGTGGAACAGCCTCATCGCCTCGGGCTTCCTGGCGGCCTGCGCCCTGTTCCGGCCCGGATGGCCGGTGTTTCTCATCCACGGCGTGCTGCTCCTGGGGGGGTTCTTCCAGTCGCTGCAGTTCACCGCCCTCAACACGGTGGCCTACGCGGACATCTCCCAGCCCCGCATGAGCTCCGCCACCAGCTTCTACGCCACCTTCCAGCAGCTGATGCTCTCCATGGGCATCTGCGTCTCCTCGGCCATCCTGGCCCTGGCCATGGCCGTCTCCGGCCACGCGAGCCCGCGCCTGTCCGATTTCTCCGCCGCGTTCCTGGGGGTGACGGCCCTCTCCGTCCTGGCCTCCCCGGTGAGCGCCCGGCTGCCCCGCGACGCGGGCCGCGCCATGAGCGGCCACGGGGAAGCGGGGGAGGCATCCCTGGCCCTGGAAACCTAGGAAAAGGAGTCCGCCATGGCAAGCGTCTACGTCACCCGCATGCTCCCCCCGGAACCCCTCGACGCCCTGCGCCGGTGCCACGCCGTGGAGGTCAACCCCCACGACCGGGCGCTGACCCGGGAGGAATTGCTGGGGGCGGTGCGCGGACGCGACGCGGTCATCACCCTGCTCACCGACACCATCGACGGGCCGGTCCTGGACGCCGCGGGGCCCCGCTGCCGGATCTTCGCCAATTTCGCCGTGGGGTTCGACAACTTCGACGTGGACGCCGCCACGGCGCGGGGCGTGATCCTCACCAACACCCCGGGGGTGCTGGACGAGGCCACCGCCACCCACGCCTGGGCCCTCCTGCTGGCCACCGCCCGCCGCATCCCCGAGACCGACCGCTTCCTGCGTTCCGGGGCGTGGACGGGCTGGGGACCCCTGCAGTTCCTGGGCCGGGACGTGGACCGCACGACCCTGGGCGTGGCCGGCCTGGGCCGCATCGGCAGGGCGTTCGCGGCCAAGGCCGCCGCCTTCGACATGCGGGTGATCTACCATGACCTCCACCCCTCCCCGGACTTCGAGCGGGCCTGCGGCGCCACGTTCGTGGACAAGGCCACCCTGCTCCGGGAGTCCGACTTCCTCTCCCTGCACCTGCCGCTGCTGCCCTCCACCCGCCACTTCATCGGCGCGGCCGAGCTGGCCGCCATGAAGCCCACCGCCATCCTCATCAACACCGGCCGCGGCCCGCTGGTGGACGAGAAGGCCCTGGTGGCCGCCCTGCGGGACCACGTGATCTGGGGCGCGGGCCTGGACGTCTTCGAGGCGGAACCGCGCCTGGCGCCCGGCCTGGATGGGCTGGAGAACGTGGTCATCGTGCCCCACACGGCCTCGGCCACGTTCCGGACCCGGCAGGCCATGGGCATGACCGCCGTGGACAACGTCCTGCGCGTCCTGGCGGGGGATCCCCCCCTGACCTGCATCAATCCGGCCGTCCTCCCCTAGGAAGGGGCCTTCGAGCTCAATGTTTTCAACGAACCTCGTGCATTTCTCGGGGCGAATGCATGTCAAAACACAATTTTCCAGGCCAACCCATTGCGATAGCGTCTCATTCTCAGTTATGATCCCTGGAACGCCCCAGGAACCCCGTGACGCTGCCCTCCCCCGATGAATCCGCCCTGAAGCCGGTGAACCTCCCGCACATGCCTGTCTGACCCTTCGCTCAGGCCGCCTGACGCCCCTCAACCCCCCAAAGGAGTCCCCGTGTCGACCCTCGCGCCCTCACTGGCCCTCGGCCTATTCGCCCTGCCCGCCATCGCCCAGCAAGCCCCCGCCGAAAAGCCGGAAACCGTCCTCCCGGAGGTGAAGGTCCGGGGGGGGAAGACCTACAAGCCGCAGGATTCCGCCTCCCCCAAGCAGGCCTCGGCGCTCATGGACACGCCCCAGTCCATCACCGTCGTCCCCCAGGCGGTGCTCCAGGACCAGGGCGTCACCACCCTGCGCGACGCCCTGCGCAACGTGGCCGGCATCAGCCTGGCCGCGGGCGAAGGCGGGGCCCAGGGCGACAGCCTGACCCTGCGCGGCTTCCCGGCCCGCAACGACCTCTTCCTGGACGGCATGCGCGACTTCGGAAGCTACTACCGGGACTCCTTCAACCTCGAGACGGTGGAGGTCATCAAGGGCGCGTCCTCCGTGCTCTTCGGCCGGGGCTCCACGGGCGGGACCGTCAACCAGCTCAGCAAGACCGCCCGGCTCCGGAGCGCCAACGGCCTCACCCTCATGGGGGGCACCGACCACACCCGCCGCCTCACGGGGGATTTCAACTCGGCCCTGGGGGAGCATTCCGCCTTCCGGGTGAACGTGCTCTCCCACGCGTCCAACGTGGCCGGACGGGACGTGGCCCAGGACCGGCGCACGGGCTTCGCGCCCACGCTCTCCTTCGGCCTGCGCACGCCCACGGTGGTGACCGTGAGCTACCTCCACCAGGCCGAGAACAACGTGCCCGACTACGGCCTGCCATGGTTCTTCGACCGCCCCGCGGACGTGGACCGGTCCAACTACTACGGGTTCAAGGACGCCAACCGCCTCGTCACCACCGTGGACGTGTTCACGGCGCGCATCGAGCACCAGGTGGGTGACACCCTCACGATCCGGGACCAGGTGCGCCACGGCCGCTACGCGCGCGACGTGCAGATCACGGAAGCGCGCATGCCCGCGGGCCTGACGCCGGCCACGCCGCTTTCCTCCATCAGCGTCACCCGGGGCCAGATCACCGCGGAAAGCGCCGAGACGTTCCTCCAGAACCAGCTGGACCTCACCTTCAGGCAGGCCTCCGGAGCCTTCAGCCACACGCTCGTGACGGGCCTGGAGGCCTCGCGGGAGGGCTCCCGCCCCGTGCGCCCCACGATCACCTTCGCGGGCGCCAACGGAACCACCAGCCTCGTCGATCCCGACCCGGGCGCCCCCTACCTCCCCTCCGGGATCTCCTCCACCTCCTACACCACCACGGGGGCCAGGAGCCTGGGGTTCTACGCCCTGGAAACGGTGAAATGGGGCGAGACCTGGGAATTCCTCGGGGGGTTCCGGTGGGACCGCTTCGCCGCCGAGTTCGACCAGACCGTCGCCGCCGCCGTCCCATCCGCCTCGTCCTTCGACCACACCGACACCATGCTCAGCTGGCGCGCGGGGGTCGTCTTCAAGCCGCTTCCCAACGGCAGCGTCTACCTCTCGTACGGCACCTCCTTCAACCCCTCGGCCGAGGCCCTCGCCCTCTCCGCCAGCACCGCCGACGTGGATCCCGAGAAGAACCGCAACCTGGAGGTGGGCACCAAGTGGGACCTGGCGGGGGGACGCCTTTCCCTGAGCGGGGCCCTCTACCGGCTCGAGAAGACCAACGCGAGGGTGCCCGACCCGACCCCGGGCTCCATCTCCAACGTCCTGGGCGGCAACCAGCGGGTCCAGGGCTTCGAACTCGGCCTGGCGGGCCGGATCGGCGAGCGCTGGCAGGTGTTTTCCGGCTACGCCTTCGCCGACAGCGAGGTGGTCAGGACCACCGCCGCCCACACCCAGGGCAACCCCCTGGCCAACGCCCCGCGGCACACCTTCAGCCTGTGGACCACCTACGCCCCCGCCGCCGCGGTGGAGGTCGGCGCGGGCCTCCAGGGCGTCTCGCGCCGGGTGGCCAACAGCACCGGGATCGAATACGGCGCCGGGTCGGGCATCTGGAAGCTCAAGGAGGCCGACGGCTACGTGAAGGTGGACCTCATGGCCAAGGTGCGGTTGACCGGCAAGGTGGATCTCCAGGTGAACCTGCTCAACGCCACCAACACGGCCTACTGGGACCTCCTGCACCCCAGCCACGTGGTGCCCGGGGCCACCCGGACCCTGCTGGTCGGCTTGAACGCGAAGTTCTAGGAGGCGCCGCCATGCTCATCGACATTCCGCAGGTGCTCGACGCCGCCGAGGTCCTCCACTTCCGTCAGCTCCTGGCGGAGGCGGACTGGGTGGACGGCCGGGTGACGGCGGGCCACCAGTCCGCGCAGGTGAAGGCCAACCTGCAGCTGCCCGAGGACAGCGCGACCGCCCGGGACCTGGGCGGCCTCATCCTGGGCCGGCTGGAGGGGAACCCGCTCTTCCTCAGCGCCGCGCTGCCGGCCCGGGTCTTCCCGCCCCTCTTCAACCGCTACGCCGCCGGCATGGGATTCGGGAACCACGTGGACAACGCCATCCGCACCCTTCCGGGCCAGGCGGCCCGTATCCGCACGGACCTCTCGGCCACCCTGTTCCTTTCCGCCCCCGAGGACTACGACGGCGGGGAGCTGCTCGTGGAGGACACCTTCGGCGTCCATTCCGTGAAGCTGCCGGCGGGCCACCTGGTCCTGTACCCCTCCGGCAGCCTCCACCGGGTGGCGCCCGTGACCCGCGGGGAGCGCCTGGCCTCCTTCTTCTGGATCCAGAGCATGGTGCGCGACGACGCCCGGCGGACCCTGCTCCTGGACCTGGACACGGCCGTGCAGGGCGTCCGGGGCGAGCTCCCCGCGCATCCATCCCTGCTCACGCTCACGTCCTGCTATCACAACCTCCTGCGCATGTGGGGTGAACCTTGACGATGCGCAAAGCGATCTTCTGGATCCACCTCGCCGCGGGCCTCGTGGCGGGGCTGGTGGTGGCCGTCATGGCCTTCACGGGGGCCGCCCTGGCCTTCGAGCACGAGTTGGTGGACTGGGCGGAACGGGACCTGCGAAGGGTGGCCGTTCCCGCTCATGCCGTCCGCATGGACCTGGAGACCCTGAAGGGGCGGCTGCGGGAGGCCGAGCCTTCCGTGCGGAACCCGGCCGTGACGGTGTTCCGGGATCCGGCGGCGGCCGTGGTCTTCACCGAAGGGCGCGACAGGGCCTGGTTCCTGGACCCCTACACCGGGGAAGTGAGGCGGCCCGCCACCCGCCGCATGCACGCGCTCATGGAAGCCATGACGGACGCGCACCGGTGGCTGGCCCTGGGCGGGAACCTCCGGTCCGCCGGCAAGGCCGTCACCGGCGCCAGCAACGTCGCCTTCCTCCTGCTCTGCCTCACCGGCGCCGTGTTGTGGTGGCCCCGGAAATGGAGCTGGGCGAACCTGAGGCGCCTTTCCCTGCCGGCCCTGGGCCCCGGCGGGAAGGCCCGGGACTTCAACTGGCACGCCAGCGTGGGCCTGTGGACGGTGCCGGTCCTGACCGTCCTGACGGTGACCGCCGTGCCCATTTCCTACCGGTGGGCCTCCGACGCCGTCTTCCGCGCCGCGGGGGAGGTCCCGCCCCCCGCGCCTGGCGCGGGCGCCGCGCGGCCGCCCCTCGCGCAACCCGCCCCCCGCGCGCGGCCGGTCCCCCTGGATGCCGTGTTGGCCCGCGCGGAAAAGGAGGTCCCCGGGTGGCTGCAGGTGGGTATCCGGACCGGAGGGGGGCGCCCCGCCCCCAGCGAAACCGCCGGTCCCCCGCCGATCACCGTGACCCTGCGGGAAGCCTCCCCGTGGCCCCGAACGGCGACCACCAGCCTGACCGTCCATCCCTCCACGGGCGACCTGCTCAGCCGCACCGCATTCCAGGATCTGAGTCCGGGCCGGCGGATCCGGACCTGGATGCGCTTCCTCCACACGGGACAGGCCCTCGGGGCGTGGGGTCAGCTGGTGGCGGGCCTGGCCTGCGTGGGCGCCCTCCTCCTGGTCTACACCGGGGTCGCCTTGAGCTGCCGGCGGTTCTTCCCGTCCCGCCTCAACGGTGCCTGATCTCCGCCACCACGCAGTTCCCGTTGCCGCTGTACGCCACCCGGTCGAAGGCCTCCCACCGGGCCAGGAGGATCCCCCGCCCGTGGCTGTCGGACATCCGGCTGGCGTCGACCCCCTCGTAGGCCCGCCAGTCGAAGCCTTCGCCCATGTCCTGGATGCGGATGCGGGTGACGGCCTCCGTGCGCGTCAGCGAAACCACCACCTGGCGGTCCCGGAACTCCGGAAGCTCCAGGCGCCGCGCGATCTCGCCGGCCCAGGCCTGCCGGGCGATGAGATCGGTCTTCTCCTGGTAGGTGATGCCCAGGTTGCCGTGCTCCACGGCGTTGACCAGCAGTTCCAGGATCCCCGTCACCGTGCGCCGGGGGTCCGGGAAGGCCTTGGCCAGGAGCGTGGCCAGGTCGCCGCACGCATCGAGGGTTCGGAGGTGGAACACGCCCCGGCGCACCAGGCCCATGGCCGAACGGATGCTGTCGAGCTCCGCGTAGAGCTTTTTCCGGGTCTCGAATTCCCGCACCGCCGACCCCACCACCTGCGCCACCATCCGCGGGTCCAGCGGCTTCACGAGGTAGTGCAGCGCGCCGGCCCTTAGGCCCTCCCGGATGTCCTCGTCGCTGTCCATGGCCGTCTCGAGCACCACCGGTATGTCCTGGAGGCCCGGCGTGGCCTTCATGTGCTTGAGCACCTGGAGGCCGTCCATGCCCGGCATCATGCGGTCCAGCAGCACCGTCGCGAAGCCCGGGTTGCCCGCGAGGCGGTCCAGGGCCGCGAGCCCGTCGCCGGCCAGGGTGATGTGGTAGCCTTCCCGCGCCAGGGTTCCCTTGAGCAGCGTCGCGGTGAGGTCGTCGTCTTCCACGATCAGGATCTTCGGACGGGGCATGGGCTTCTCCGGGGCGCGGCCGGCACGGTCGTGGAGCCGGATCCATCATCGCAGAGGTTGCCCCTTCGCCGGGACCCTCCGGAACCGGAATCCCGGTGGCCTCACCCAGGATCATCCGGTTCCGGGACGCGGACCCGGGCGCGAAGGAGGATGTCATGCAGGCAAACGATTCCGCCACCCCTGATCCGGGCCGCCCCGCCCCTCCGTTCCCGCCCCAGCCCCAGGAGCCGCCCGGCGCGGAGGGTCCCCTGCGTCCCAGGGCCGACCACGGGACCGCCACCTACGTGGGCCACGGCCGCCTCACGGGAAAGGCCGCGCTCATCACCGGCGGGGACAGCGGCATCGGCAAGGCCGTGGCCATCGCCTTCGCCCGGGAGGGGGCCGACGTCCTCCTCTCCTTCCTGGACGGGGAGGAGGAAGACGCGGTGGACACCGCCCATTGGATCCACGAAACCGGGCGCAAGGCAGTGCTGGTCCCCGGGGACATCGGCCGGCCCTCCCACTGCCGCGAACTGGTGCGCAGGGCGGTGGAGGCCTTCGGCGGAATCGACATCCTCGTGAACAACGCCGCGACCCAGACCGCCTACCCCGACCTGGAATCCATCCCCGAGGAGGCCTTCGAGGCGACCTTCCGCACCAACCTGTTCAGCATGTTCTACCTGGTGAAGGCGGCCCTGCCCCACCTGCGCCCGCGCGCCTCCATCATCAACACCGCCTCCATCGAGGCCTTCCTTCCCCAGCCCGCCCTGCTCCCCTATTCCTCCACCAAGGGCGCCATCGTCACCTTCACGAAGGCCCTGGCCGGGTCCCTGGCGGAGCGGGGCATCCGGGTCAACGCCGTGGCCCCCGGCCCGGTGTGGACGCCCCTGATCCCGTCCTCCTTCCCGGAGGCGAAGGTGGCCGGCTTCGGCACCTCCACCCCCATGGGCCGGCCCGCCCAGCCCGCCGAGCTCGCCCCCATCTACGTCCTCCTCGCGTCCGACGAGGCCAGCTTCATGTCCGGCGGGATCCATGAGGTCACCGGGGGACGGCCGTTGACCTGAACCCGGCCCCGGACGTCCTCGGATCGATGCCAGACGCATGGGATCAGGCAGGCCCGGGGGTGCTAATCTCGGGTCCGACCAACCGGAAGGTGAATCATGGGCAACGTATTCATCAGCATCGGACTGACCCTCGATGGCTTCCTGGCGCCGGAAGGCATGACCATGGACGACCCCGGGCACAGGAACTGGGGGGCCAAATGGGGTGCGTTGATGGCCTGGATCATCAACCAGCAGTACTTCCGCGACAAGCTCAAGCTCGGCCCCGGGGGCGAGACGGGCCCCGTGAACGACCGGGTCCGCCAAACCTTCGAGCGCACCGGAGCCAACATCATGGGCAAGCGCATGTTCGACCAGGGCGAGGCCAGCTGGCCTGAGGAGGCCCCGTTCCACACCCCGGTGTACGTCCTGACCCACACGAAACGGGACCCGTGGGTCCGGCCCGGCGGAACGACCTTCCATTTCATCCCTGATGGACCGGAGCGCGCGCTGGCGCTGGCGCGGGAGGCCGCCGGGGACCGGGATGTCCGCATTTCAGGGGGCGCGAAGGTCATCCAGCAGTACCTGAACCTCGGTGTCATTGATGAGATGGAAATAGCCTTGGCCCCCGTGTTCTTCGGGGCCGGCAGGCGGCTCTTCGAGAACCTGGACGAGCCCGCGCCGCAGTTCCGCATCGAGAGCGTTCTCAATGGTTCGTTCGCGACGCACCTGCGATACGTACGCCTTTAGGAAGACCCAGCCCCGTGCCCCGGCCAGACCTGTAAAAAAAGAAGCCCTTGAATTTTTCAAGGGCTTCTTCGTGTTTCTGGCGGAGAGTGGGGGATTCGAACCCCCGATAGGCTTTTGACCTATACACGATTTCCAATCGTGCTCCTTAAACCACTCGGACAACTCTCCTGCGGGGTTTCCTGCTTGCGCGGGACTTGACAGGCTACCACGGAGCGGGCCCGGAACCAACCCTGGAATGTGCCGGGGGCGCTCCCGGGGTCCGATTATTCATTAATCGACTCTTTTGGCGGCCTCCGCCCTCCCGGAAGGTGCCGGTTCCCTGGCCTTGCTTGGAAGTGCGGTATGCTCTCCTGAACGCAATACGCTGGGAGGTCGTGTGGCCAAGCTTGATCTGGTCATGTTTGAGGAAGAATACAAGCAGCTGCAGGAGATCATCGGGCGTCTCCAGGTGGACTCCAGCAGCAAGGTCGTCTTCCTCGTCGACAAGAACGGACAGCAGATCGCCGCCAGCGGCGACGTGCGGAGCATCGACGCCACCAGCCTCGCCTCCCTCACCGCCGGCAACGTCGCCGCCACGGACGGACTCGCCAAGCTGATCGGGGAAAAGGAGTTCAGCCTGCTCTTCCACGAGGGGGAGAAGGATAATCTGCACATCTCCATCGTGGGCAAGCGGGGCATCCTGGTGGTGATCTTCGACCAGACCTCGAGCCTCGCCCTGGTGCGGCTGCGGGTCAAGAAATCCAGCCGGGAGCTCGCGGAGATCTTCGAGAAGGTCGAGCAGCGGGCCCAGGCCACGGCCGACGAATCCACCAACTTTGAAAGCCCCTTCTCCGAGATCACGGACGAGGACATCGACAAACTTTTCGGCGACTGACCCAGGACCCCCCTCGGACAACCACGATGACATTCATCAATTACGCCTCCCGGGAGATCAACTGCAAGATCGTCTACTACGGTCCGGGTCTCTGCGGCAAGACGACGAACATCCAGTGGATCCATGAGCAGGCCAACCCCGAGAAGCGGGGCAAGCTGGTGAGCCTGGCCACCGAGACCGACCGGACCCTCTTCTTCGACTTCCTGCCCCTGGACATGGGGATGGTCAAGGGCTTCAAGGTCCGCTTCCACCTGTACACCGTGCCGGGCCAGGTCTTCTACGACGCCTCCCGCAAGCTCATCCTCCGGGGCTGCGACGGCGTGATCTTCGTCGCCGACAGCCAGCGGCCCCGGCTGGAAGCCAACATCGAATCCATCGCCAACCTCGCCACCAACCTCAAGGACAACGGCTTCGACATCCGCAACATCCCCTACGTCCTCCAGCTCAACAAGCGCGACATGCCCACCGCCGCGCCCCTGGGGGAGATGGAGGACCTGCTGCGGTTCCGGGGCGAGCCCATGATCGAGGCCGTGGCCAGCAAGGGCCAGGGCGTCATCGAGACCCTGAAGGCCTGCGCGAGGCAGATCCTGATGGAGCTACAGAGGAGTTGATTCCTGGCTGGGATTCTGTAAAATCAAGTTTCACGCTTTCCGGCGTAGCTCAGTGGTAGAGCAATCGGCTGTTAACCGATGGGTCGGGGGTTCAAATCCCTCCGCCGGAGCCAAAAAAACGGGCCCTTCGGGCCCTTTTTTTTGGCTCCGGCGGAGGGATTTGAATCACAGAATTGCTGGCAGGTAGGCGCAGGCAAGGACAGCCCGGGGGGCTGTCTGCGGGGAGGCGACAGGTTTGGCGCAGGCAGTTGCTTTGGCGAAGGTGGCTGAGAACCAAGAATGACGCGCATTTGGATGGACGCGGACAGCCAATGAGATACGCGGTTCATTTGGCGCGGATCGGCGAAATTTGGCGCGGTTTGTCAGGATTATGCGGTTGGTTTGGCGCGGGGTGGCACACGCTTGGCGTTGAACCGTCTAGACCAGGTGCATGGAGAGGATTGGTGCCGCCCGGAGCTGGAAATCCGGCAATCGGGCCCTTGGGGACGGCTGATGTCTTTATTCCTGTTTCTGAAATGACCTCAAGACTCCATTATCGAAATACAAATATAGATTGTCGTAGATTATTTGCTCCATCCTGTGTTTAGCAGTAACCGTAGAGTTCACCTTCTTCCATGGGCCAAGGCTAATTCTTACCTGCTCTTTTGTCATTCCGATAAAAAAACCGCCAACATCAATTGCAGCAAGAACTTTTTCTCCCCATTTTTTGTGGCGAGGATCATGGATATACATAGAGTTAGATATTGATTCTAGTGAAAATTTTCTTATATAATTGGCAGAAAGTTTTTCTCCTGTTAAAGCTGTAACCCCAATAGAAAAAACATCCACAGAACCAGTTGATTTCTTGCCTTCAACGGAGCGATGCTCAAAAGTAGATACTACAACTGGCTTGAGCCTGAACTGCGAATTGATAGTATTATTGTCGTCAACCATCTCATACAGATCAGGCAATATCATCAAATTTGCGTACTCTTTTATATACTCATTGTCCAAATGGTCAAACCATACGACTTTCCCTTTGATTGTTTCGAATACTTGTTTAGCATTTCGAACCACGTCCGTGTCATTTGCCAAACCCACACTATTCGAAGGCTCTTGTGCAACGGAAATGACTGGAGAATAAATATTTGCGAGGACAATTGCACTCACGATGAAAGTCTTCCCCATGTAACACCTCCCTTAGTTATTGAGCAGGTAATCTGCGCTTGCATGGGCTGACCTCACCAGTCCTCTGCTGGCGGGTCAGTTTCGAGGAGGTAGCGCCCAACCCACACCACGCGACCAAGGATGAGCTGCTGGAGCGGAATGCCGTCAAGGTCTACGGTGGCGGGTGGGAATACTCGATTGTCGGATGCGAGCACCAGCTGGTGGCGATCCGCATCGAGGCGGATCCGCTTTACCCGGGTGTCCTCGGCCTCTGGCGAACGCCGCACAAGGTAGATGCCGTTGTTCCGTGGCTGCATGCGGATCTGCATGGCGGTGTTCACAAGGACAATCTCTTTATCCTGGATTGTCGGACGCATGCTTTCACCGCGACAAAGCAGGAAGAATAGGTCGTGTTCCGTCCCTCCACCGCAACGATGCAAGATTCGCCCGGCAAAGTCGCGTCTTAGCGCATATCGGCTGGCGCTTGGTCCTGGATCCCGGATCTCTCCACCAGGCCCGCAACTGGCCGCCCCCACGATTAGAGGTCGATCAAGAAACTCCCCACCCTGGTCGGATTGGGGCATTTCCGTAACCCACATCGGGCCTTCCCCTTCCGTCAACCACCTGATATTGACCCCATATACGTGCTCGATGGCCAACGCCGCGAGCCGGGTAATCTCTGCGGAACCTGTCTCCCATCGAGAAATGGCAGCCTTGGAAACGCCGAGTCCCGTGCCGAACTCCTCCTGCTGGAGTTTTAGCGCTTGCCTGATAAGTCTTAGTCTTTCAACGGCTGGCATAGGTTCCATTGACGTGTCTCGAATCGAGAAAGAAAGACCTTGACGAATTTCGTTTCGGGATTCAGTATTCCCTGTGTTCTCGCTTCGAGAACAAAGCAATCGGAGACCTGTATGTTACCCGAAAAAGCCCCGCGCAAGAGGGCGGCCTACGGCCTGCCGACCAGCGTCCAGGCCATCGTTGCTACCGCCTCGGATGTGCAGCAGATGCTGTCACATGGGATCAACCCGGATGGCAGCCTCAAGCCAGAGGCCATTCGTGCCCTCCTGAAATTGAAAGGAGTGAGCCTCAGACCGCTCGCGGAGACCCACGGATACAGTGACGCTTACTTCCACCAAGTGATTGACCGCATTCGCCGGGATTCGCGGGTGGAGGACGTGGTTGCAGCTTGCCTTGGGCTCGAAGCTGACCGCATTTGGGGCCGGCAAGCCGAGGAGATCGCGTGATGGGTGCGACCACGACTCCCACGCTCGGCCTTGCGGGTGCAGCGTTGGGTGCAGCGGAAGGCACCCTGTCGCAGCACCTCGGTTCATCCCAGGTGCACCGGGAAAGATGCTTGGGAAATCTGAATTCTGGATGCGCACAGGACTTGAAGGATGGTGCGGCGGGTGCAGCGCCAGGTGCAGCGTTTTTTACCCTCGCAGAGGCCGTCCAGATGACTGGGGTCAAGAGGCAACCTCTCTCTCGTCGACTCGAAAAATTCCAATTATTACAAGACCGGTTAACGGAATCGGGCCCAAACAAGGGCCGGCTCGTAAAGGTGATCCAGGCAGAAGGATTATTCCGCCTTTACCCAGACGCACAAAGGGTCTTCCAAAACCTCCAAACCTCCCAAGACCATGGCTCAAAGCCTCAAGCTCCGGCCATCGCTCCTCCCCGTGACCCTGAATCCATCACCGCCATGAAAGATTGGCAGCGCAAGCGTATGGATGCTCGGTTAGGCCTGCTCCGCTATATCGAAAGCGTGATGGCCGATGCCGGCCTGAGCCGGGAACGGGCCGTCAACCGCCTGGTCGCAGACGCCGATAGCGGCCGGCTCCCGGAGGAGGTCCAGCAGCTGCTCCCGGTGGCCAACGCCCGCTCCGGCCAGTCCGGGGACCGAACCTTGTCCCGACGGACCATTCAGCGCTGGGCGGCCGAGGCCAAGCAGGGCATGGACCACCTGGCTCCCCGCGCCTACGAGCGCCCCATGCCCTCCTGGCTCCCACTCCTGCTGACCCTCTACCGGCAGCCCCAGAAGCCCAGCCTGGCGCATTGTGTCCAGGAATTGGGCTCCATCCTCCCGGAGGGCCAGCGGGCCCCCAGCTACGACGCAGCCCGCCGGGCCATGGACAAGGTCGGAGCGGTGGAGCGGGAAAAGGGCCGCATGCTGCCCCGGGAACTCAAGACCATCAAGCCTTTCCGCCGCCGGGAGAAGCCTGACTACCCCATGGACGTCCTCACCATGGACGGGCACACCTTCGACGCGGAGATCGCCCATCCCGACCATGGCCGGCCCTTCCGGCCGGAGCTGACGGTGACCGTCGACGTGGCCACCAGCCGGGTCCTCGGGTGGTCTGCCTGGGAGAAGGAAAACACCTGGTCGGTGATGGATGCGCTCTGCATGGCCATCGTGGCCGGCGGGGAGCCTCCCCTCATCCTCTATACCGACAATGGCTCGGGCTACAAGAACGCCCGCATGCAACAGGTGGAAGCTCGCCTCGGCTACCAGCACCACTTCAGCATCCCCTACAACTCCCAGGCCCGCGGCGTGGTGGAACGGCTCCAGAAGACACTCTGGATCGACCTTGGAGCCAAGGCTTTCGCCACCTACGTTGGGGCCCAGATGGACCGGGAGGCCCGCCAGATCGTGTTCAAGGCCACCCGCAAGGGCGTTCCCGTCCTGCCCAGCTGGCGCACCTTCGTCGCTTTCATGGAACAGGTCGTGGAGGCCTACAACGCCAGGCCTTCCCGGGCCTGCCCCAAGGCCTTGAATGCGGAAACGGGCCGCAGGCAGCATCTCAGCCCGAACGGGGCCTGGGCGACTGCCGAAGCCCTGGGGTGGAAGCCGGAAGGCGTCGCTGTGAGCCTGGCCGATTTCCGGCCGCAGGAGCTGCGCCAGGTGAACCGCGGCGAGATCTCCCTGTTCGGGAACACCTACTTCAGCCAGGAACTCAAGGAGCTTCACGGCGAGCAGGTCCAGGTCACCTTCGACATTCATGCGGCGGAGAAGGTCTGGATCCACCGCCAGGATGGCACCTTCGTGTGCGAGGCCGGCTTCGAGGCGAACAAGAGCGCCTACTTCCCCAAGCCCTACGTCGAATCCCTGCGGGAGCAGCGGAAAGAGGGGCAGCGCAAGCGCCTGGTGGACAAGCAACAGCGCGTTCTTGGCGAACCTGTAGAGCCGACCTCGATCCGGGAACTCACGCCCCAGGCCTTGGCGGCCTCGGAAGCGCAGATGCGCAAGCTCGGCATCTTCGAACAGCCGGAAGAAGAGCCTGCACCAGCCCCGGAAAGGCCCGGCATCGAGGCGCACAGGCCCGCATTCCGCAACGACCAGGAGTATGCCCTTTGGGTCCTGGACAACCCCGACCAGGCCGACCCGGAAGAGACCCGGGAAATCAATGACCGCCTGAAGAAAGACCAGTTCTTTCGAATGCTGCTGGGCCGGGATGGCCTCGGCACCGAGCAGCTCGCCTAATCCCCCCTTCCCTGAGGAGTTCCCTTGAAACGCAAGACCTTCGTCAAAACCAGCAACCTCCATCGGTTCCTTGCCGGCCTGGATGTCCTGGAGAAGCGCGCCGCCCCGGAAGCCTGTTTCATGGTGGTCACCAGCGAGCCCGGCTTCGGCAAGACCCGGACCCTGCACTGGTACAGCACCCAGAACACCGATGCGATCTACCTCCGCGCCAAGTCCGGCTACACCCGGCATTGGTTCCTGACCGAACTGCTCAAGGAACTCAACCCCCACGGGGCCCCGATGCAACGCACCGAGGACATGTTCCGGGACGCCCTCAAGCGGATGGAGGGCCACAACTACGTCCTCATCGTGGACGAAGCGGAGCATGCCGTTTCAGACAACCAGGTGCTGGAGGCCCTCCGGGACCTGGCCGACCTCCTGGAGGCCCCGGTGGTGCTTGTCGGCATGGAAGCCATCCAGGGCAAGATTGCCCGCCATCCCCAGGTCTCCAGCCGCGTGGCGGCCGTCGTCCAGTTCCAGCCGGCCAGCGTGGAGGACGTCGTCCTGGTCGCCAAGTCCCTGCTGGACGGGGTGGCGCTCCAGGAGGACCTGGCCGAGGAGGTCCAGAAGCAGACCCGGGGGCGCATGCGCGAGATCATGAACGCCCTGGCGATCTGCGAGCGCGTCGCCCTGCAGCGCAAGGTGAAGGTCCTTTCCCGGGCGGACATGGAGGGCCAGGAGATGACCTACGATTGGCAGGCCCGCAAGCCCCGCCTGCTCAAGGTCGTGAAATGAGCATCAGCCAGCGCCTCCTGGCGGCCTTGGGTACGAGGCTGGGGCGGATGCATGTCCGGGAACTCCAGAAGGCCACCGGCCTTTCGGAGGACCAGGTGCAGGATGGGCTGCAGACCCTCGTCCGGCGCGGCTTCGTCAAGCGCCTGGGGGAAGGCAACGTCAAAGCCACGCCGGACGGCCTGGAATGGCTTTCCCAGGGCCGCGCCATCAAGCCTGGTCCGCAGGGGCCCCACGTCGCGGAAACGAAGGGCACTTCGCTCCGGTGTCGGCTTTGGCGCGCCATTCGGCTCATCAAGAAAGGCACCGTCGCGGAGCTGCTCGAACTGGCCGAGCGCGGAACCGAAGGCAATGCGGAAGCCAATGCCAAGGAATACCTGAACGCCCTGGTCCGGTCCGGCCACCTTCTCCGGCTCTCCCGCAAGGGTGAGCGGCAGCGTCCCAATGGAACCTCGCCCACCCGCTACGGCCTGGCCGCGGACAGCGGTCCCCTCCCTCCCCAGTACAACCGCCACCAGAAGCGGGTCTTCGACCCCAACACAGGGAGAAGCATTGATGTGGCATGAAATCCTCCAGGCCCAATGCCATTCCAGGGGCCTCGCGGCCGTGGCGACCCAGCTGGGGTACTCCAAGGCCACCCTCAGCCTGGTCTGTGCCGGCAAGTACGGCGCGGATACGCGGGGAATCGAAGCGGCAGTCCTCGAACAATTCGGCTCTTTCCCCTGCCCCTATGAGGAGTCCGAAATCACGGTGGATGCGTGCAATTCGTGGTGCCGGCGCACCGTCCCCACGTCCTCGTCATGGGCGCTCCACCATTGGTTCGCCTGCCAAACCTGCGTCAACAACACTCAACCCAAGGAGACCCGATGAGCGCCCAGCTCTCCAACGTCGTGAACACCGGCGTCAACCGCCTTGTGCAGGCGGCCTACCTTGCCAAATCCGCCCTTGACCGGGTTCACGACCAGACCAGCCTCGACACCGCCTATCAGGCCGTGGGCCACTTCGCCCACGTCGCCGTGGAGACCCCTGCCGCCGTCCAGCTGGAAGCCCAGACCCACGAACCCGGGATCCCGGTCCTGGAGGGGCTCCTGCGTGAGCTGCTCGCCGCAACGACCCGGGTCGCGGCGGACGCCGAAACCGTCCGCATCGCGAACGCCTCGTGAACCCGATCCTCCGGCGGCTGGCGCTGATCCTGGCCAGCCCCGTCCTTCTCACCCTCCACCTGGTTGACGCCTGCCGACGCAGGGCCTACCGCAACCGTTTCCCCCACTAGGAGCACCCCGTGAACAAACGAATCCCCGAGGGATACCGCGAGAACGCCAACGGCGACCTCGTCCTCATCACCAACATCAAGGAAATCGACCTCCTCCGGGATGAGCTGGTCGTTTCCATCGCCGAGCGCGCCCTGGAGAAGAGCGGCGAGCTGGCCACCTTCAAGGGCACGGTCATGGAGGAGATCCAGACCTTCGTGCAGGCGTCGGCGGACCGTTTCCGCGTCAGAATGGGCGGCCGCAAAGGCAATCTGACCCTCTTCTCCTTCGATGGCCGCTACAAGGTCATTATGGCCAACCAGGACCAGCTGGCCTTCGATGAGCGCCTCCAGGTGGCGAAGGGCCTGGTGGACAAGTGCATCCGCAAGTGGAGCGAGGGCAGCCGGCCGGAGATCATCGCGCTGGTCAACGACGCCTTCCAGGTCGACACGGCCGGCAACATCAGCATCGGGCGCGTCCTGGGCCTCCGGCAGCTGGAGATCAAGGATCCGGACTGGAAGAAGGCCATGGACGCGATCAGCGAGTCCATCAAGGTCGTGAGCAGCAAGAGCTACGTCAGGGTCTATGAGCGCGGCGAGAACGGCGACTACCGCCCCATCGCCCTCGACATGGCCAGCGTGTAGGCGCCGCGGATGTCGAAGTGGCGCAAGACCCCGCCCCGCCCCCTCCGCCCCAAGTCGTCCCCAAACGGCCTTTCCGGCAAGGAACGAAAGGCCATCCCCACCCCCCGCCAGGCCCCCAAAGGAAGGAAAGGATGAACCAGCCCCTCAAGTCCATCATCGTCCGCGACCCCGTCAGTGGGCGGATCTTCGCGGTGGAGAAGATCACCCGGCCCCAGGCCGCCACGATCACCCTCCGCCGGCTCGACCGGGAACCGCGGGAGCAGTCCCGCATCTACCGCCCCAGGACCGAGATCCAGGGCTGGGAGGTCCTCGAATCCCGTGAGGAGTCCGTGGATCACTTCGAGCTGGTGGAGGCCTGCAGGGGCCTCCTGGAGGCCCGGAGAGCCCATCGCCACCCCTTCCCCGGCATCACCGTCAAGGATCCCGTCCTGGACCCCCACCTGGACCGCATCGCCGATCTGGTGAGGCCGTAATGGAACCGTCCACGGCTGAACTGCTTCCCCTCCTGGTCAACGTCGCGGGCCAAGACTTCGTCTGGACCCCGGAACGGGGTCTGGATCCCGAGGTGGTCCTGACCGTGGACCGGTTTGTCTGGCGCAGAGCCCTCGGCTACCGCCGGTCCGCCGCCCGGGCTGGGCTGGCCCCGGAGGACCTCTACCAGGAGGGCCACCTGGCCGCTCTCCGGGCGGCGGAGCTGTTTGATCCCTTCCGCGGCATCAAATTCGTGACCTACGCCGGCATTCACATCATCCGCAGAATGCAGCTGGTGCTGGGTTCCCGCGAGGTCTACATCCCCACGAGGGAGCGGAAGGCAGTGACGTTCCCTTCCGTCAGCTCACTGGAAGCCCATGTCCCGGAGGGTCGTGTATTCAGGGCCGATGCGGAACCGGATGCGGCAGAGGTTCGCGAGGACCGCGACACCGTGAGGGCGGCTCTGGCCAAGTTGGCGTCCCGCGACCGCCAGGTCATCGAAATGTCCTTCGGCATCGGCACAGAGGAACGAACCCTGACGGATGTGGGCAAGGTCCTCGGGGTCACCCGTCAGCGCGCCTTCCAGATCCAGTCCCGGGCGCTACTCCGCCTTCGCATCGCCATTGAGGCCAGGGAAACCCAATGATCCACTTCCACCCCCCACTCCCGGAGTTCCCGCCCCTTCGGACGACCCCCATGGATCCGGCCACCAGGCGCCGCCTGGAAGACGCGATGCAGGAATGCCGAAAGATGCAGGCCTACCCGAAGGTCAAGGATCACCTACATCGGGGCTACGCGATGCTCTGGGTCAACCTGGCCCTGGAGCGTGGCATGGACCCCAGGAAGGTCCTCGGGCCCGGGTCTCGGGGCCACCAGGTTGTCCTGAAGGTCTTCCTCCAGGCCTGTGCCCACCTGGGCATCCACGAACGAGCGACCATCGAACGGAACCTCATCCTGATCTCCCACCTGGGAGCCCGCCTGTGGCAGGAAGCCAAGGAGGCCCAGGCCATGGGGATTCCTCCCGTGGCCGGCCTGGGCCTGGAGCCCTCGGCCGACGCCGAACCCGGAGGCCGTCGATGAACGCCGGCACCACCTACCTCACCAAGGACGGCCTGGTCGTCGCCTTCGAGGTCTCCAGGCCGCTGGAGATCCGCGGGACGGTCGACCTGCAGATCCTGAACGTCCGGAATGGGGTCCACGAACCCTCCGACGTAGTCGACATCCTCCCCGAAGGCATCGCGCAGCAGGTGCTGGATGACCACCTGGCGGCCGGCTACCAGGTGTGCAACCGCTTCGGGCGGCTTCTCGACCTTCAATGTCAGCCGCAAGTCGCCCCCCCCCCCTGATTTACGTTTCCAGGCACCGCCCCCCGTCCCGCCGCCCCCGCCCACCTCCCATCAACCCGTCCCGGACGCTCCCGCCCGGGATCTCCCCAAGGAGCCCGATATGCCGACCATCCAATCACCCCCCTCCCTCCAGGAGCTTCTGCAGAAGATCCGGGAAAAGATCGACGGGTGGGAGTCCCTCTCAACCGAGGAACAGCGGAACCGCCGCCAGGCCATCTACGGCCTCAGGGCGGAGGCCCGGAAGGTGGCGAAGGCTGCCGGCGTGGCCGAGCCCGAGTTGCCCGAGATCCCGAAGGTCCGCCGCGAGCCGGAACCGGACGCCGAGGACAGCGAAAAGGCCCTGGAAGACGAACAGGTCTCCGTGGAATCCATCCAGGAAGGCATCACCGACCTGAAGCGCTCGGTCTGGAGCCTGATGGTGGACGTCCAGTCCCTGAGCCGGGAAGAGCAGCGCGCCGTCGCGCATAGCTTCCATCGCTTGGCTGACGACGCCCGGGCAGCTTCTTCCGCTCTCATGGGAGGCAGCTGTGACCAGCCCGCTTGAGCAGGAGAACCGTCTCCTGGAGGCGGAGAACCACCGCCTGGTCCAGGAAATCGCCCGGCAGGCTGCCGTGATCAGGGCCTTGGAGCAGGATCCCGGCCACCTTCATTCCCGGATGACCCTCCCGGATGATGCGGATCCGAGCCTTTGCCATGTCATCCACGGGAGTCCGGAAGCCCTGGCGCATGTTCATGCCCTAATGGACTTCAAGGCCTGGTGGGCGGCCCTGACCACCACCGGGCGGAAAACTGCTGACCAGGCCGGAGCGGGGGGGCCGTCATGACGTTCCAGCTCGAAGCCTACGGCGTCCTCACGAAGAGCGCCCAGATCCTGAAAACCCTGGGAGGCGAAGGGATCCTCCCCGAGGACGCGGACCTGGCCGCCGCCAAGTTGGACCGGGCCGCCCGGGCCCTGGCCCAGGAGCCGCTCACCGTGGAGGACATCAACCAGGTGAAGGCGACGGTGAAGGAAGCCGCGCCCTCCCTGCGCCGCCTTCTGGGGGCCACAGAGGGGCTTCCCTCGCGCCAGTGGCTCTGCTCGGCCATCGAAGGGTTCAACGGCACCCTGGACCTCCTGGACGGCATTGCGGCCTCGCACGAGGCCGTCCCCGAGAAGCCGGCCGAGGCCGCAGGGCTGAGCCAGGCCGTGCGCAAGCTCATCCCCGCTTCCTGGTGGGGCTCGAAGTGAGCCACGGATCATCCGGAGGAGAGATGCAAAAACCCAAGGTTTACAGCCATTTCCAAGCTCTTCTAGAGATCCACCGATCCGTGCGGGACCTCTCGGATCTTGCAACCGTACTCCAGAGCCACGGCGGCCAGGAGGGCCTCCTGTTTGCCGCTCACGAAGTCGCTCTGCCATCCACAGCCGGTTCGCATGCATTTGTAACGGCTGGGCGTGCTGTGCAGGACGCCCTCGCCATCGCGCCCGATAGTGCCGACGGCGAAGGTGGTGGCGATCGCCGCGACCCGGCAGGCCGGACAGTAGACGGCGTCATCGACCCGACCGGAGGGCAGGCGCAGGAAGAGAGCGCCCCGGAACGGCATCCACTTGGCCGCAAGCTCGGCCTCAAGCTCAGCGACGCGTGCTTCAGTTTTTCGCAGTTTGCCCTCGGTCTCAGCCTGCTGCTTGCCATTAAGTTCCAGGTGGCTCCGGAGCAGGGCGACGTGCTCCTTGAGGACCTGGGCCTCCTTTCCGGAGAAGAGCTTCGTGCCCAGCTCGCCGATCTTCGTAGCAAGTTCAAGAGTGGCAAAGATTGAGGGCGCATCCATCCGGTTCTCCTTGGTTGACCTAAGGCTCCTGCTTGTTCTTCCCCCATTGGCGCGGGTAGCGCCAGGCAGATCTTGATTTTCTCCCAAACCCCGCACTTCGATTGGAGGATTCATGGACATTTCCACGCGGTTCCCCAACTCCGCCAGGGCCAAATGGCTGCGAAAGAAGGCCGATAGGCATCGATCCCCGCAGGTTTCCCTTGAAGTCCGGGAGCGTCGCCTCCTGGCCAAGGAACTGGCCAGGGACCTCCGGGAGGCGACCCTGGAGGACCTGAAGGCCGTCGCCGGCGTCCTCGGCCGGAGAGCTGACTGGGTGGCCCTGGTGAGGCTGGAAGCTCGCCGCCCGGGCGTCGTCGGCCGCGCCTGCCTCCGGGCCCGGCGATGAGCATCGATTCCGTCCGCCGGGCGGACCTCTCCCGGATCCACATCGCCAAGAAAGAGGCTGGCCTGGATGATGAGTCCTATCGCGAGGTCCTACGGGGCGTCACCGGTAAGAGCAGTGCGGCCGAGATGTCCTTCCGGGAGCGCTTCCAGGTCTTGCAGGCCCTGGAGAAGCTCGGCGCCAAATCGGCCGCAAAAAAGCCGTTTCCTGGCCGCCCCGTGAGGCCCGTTCCCGACAAGGCCGAACTCATTGCGAAGATCGAGGCCCAGCTCGCGGAGGCCAAGCGGCCCTGGGGCTATGCCCATGCCATGGCCCGCCGGATGTTCCAGCTCGACCAGGTGCAGTGGTGCGATCCAGACCAGCTGCGCCGAATCGTCGCTGCCCTCACTTACGACGCACGGAGACACGGCCGCTAGCCGGAACCTCTGTGCCCAAACCCATGACCCAACGAAAGGGGAACCAATGAAGAATGCCAATCTTGATGCCATCGTGAAGTTCGCCGCCTCCCGCCTCACCGCTGCCTATGGGTATTGCGGTGTCGCCATGGGCGACGACATGGCGTTGCTCAACTCTGACGACAGACAGGGCAACGAAATCCGCATCCACATAACGGCCAAGCCTGAATAGGCGAATCGCCAAGCACACCCGCACTGACCCAAGGAGGCCGCATGGCCAAGAAGAAACACCACTCCATCATCCTGACTGGATCCGCCGCCAATGCGTTCATTGCTGAGGCGATGGTGGATGCCTACGGAGAGAAGGCCAGAGAAAACGTAGAACCCGGACCAGCTCTGGACGCCATCAACCAAGTGTTGGCGCGGCGTGGACCGGTCTCCAAGCCCTGACCATCCTTCGAACCTGCCGGACCCTCCCGGCCCCACTGAAAGGCAATGCATGAGCGAACCGAATCGCGCTTACTTCATCGCTAAGGGCCGTGCCCTTGAGGCCGTCCTCAAATGGGACGACGAATACAAGGCAGCACAGAAAGCCTTCGGAGAATTCTTCGAGAAAACCGGCATCCGCTATGCGCACGGGACCAGGGCCGGCCACACGTTCCAGATGGAGGGCGATGCCCAGCCCAAGGTCCCCGGCTTCCGACTGGACAAGGGATGCAGCTCTACTTGGGTGTTCGACCGCAAGACACCCGAGGGGAAGGCCCTGGCCAAGGAATGGGGCGGCATGCACTTCCCCCGCTTCGGAGATCGGCCCATCGGCGTAAGTGCGGTCATCGGAGGATTCACCATGTATCACACAGTTCCCGAGATGATCGGGGACGTGTGGGTGCTGAACTGCCCCTACTTCGACAAGGTGCCTGAGCCCTTCGACTCCACCCTCATCAAGACCTCCGAATACTGGGCCATGAGGGAATCCGCTGAGGCTCAGGCCCAGCACGAATGCGTCATCGTCAACAACGCTGAAGCCGGCCTCATCGGCTGATGACCTGGAGTCTGTCGTGGAATGGATCGTCCCGCTGACGATGTGCAGCCTGTGCTGGTGGTCGGGGTGGCTCACCCGCCGCTGGATCTACGAAACCAAATGAGCCGCTGGCCCACCAGCATTTCCTGAAAGGAACCAAATGAACCACCTGAAATGTGATACCGCGAATCGCGTTCTGTGCCGCCCGATGCTTGCCCACACCATGGGCAAGTTCGCAGATGAAACCCTGAAGATCATCTCTCGGATCAATCCTGAAACGGGGAAGGAAGATTTCATTCATTCCATCGCCCTGGTCCACCCTGGGGCGAAGAAGTCTCTTCTGGATCGGCTTCCCACCTGGGTGCAGACTTCAAAGGCACCCAAAAACCCGATGCCCCTCGAACTCAACTTCTGTCCGTGGTGCGGCGCCTCCCTCAATCGCGAACAGCCCAAGGTATAAGGCCTGGGCCCCTTCCTTCTCACGACACAAAACGGGCAACGGCCCCAATTCCAAGGAGCAATCCCATGCGCAACAGCATCCTCGCCATCCTCAGCGCCCCGGCTCTCGCGATGTTCCTTCTGGCGTGTTCCGGTTCCAACTCAACCCCTCCTCCCGCCCCGGTCTACAACGCATCTCTGGCGTTCTCCCCGTCGCCGGACGGTCCCGTGGCCAGCGTCCCTCCCGGGTCCGGGGTGTTCAACTACGGGAAGGTGGCCGATACCCTGGGCGCCAAGATCTACCTGGCCAACACCGGCGACTGCCGGATCAGCGGCCTCACCCTGGCGGCCGAGCCCTTCCAGTTCAATGGGGTCACCATCCACCCCTCGGCCTCGCCCGCGATCCTCTCCAACCTGGCGGTGGCCGGTTCCCCCGAACCGTCCTCCCAGACCTTCACCGTGACCCTTCCTGCCGGGGCCGTGACGGGGCAAGCCGCCTTCCAGGTCACGGCCGCGGGCGTTGACCCCTCCGGGAAGGCCGTCCAGGCCAAGGTGGTCCTGTCCTTCTCGACCCTGCCCTAAGTATCCCAACGCCTTCGCCCTCAGGCCCCGCCAGCGCGGGGCCTTTTCTTGGACCCAAAATGTCCTGCCCCCCTGACATTTCATGAAAGCGTCCCAAGATCCTGGCGTGAAACCAGTGAGGTGCTCCATGGCTCAATACCCCGAAGTCCTGCTTGATGCGGCGGCCTGTGTCTCCAAGGCCCTGGAGCGCCGCGGCCTCTCGCGGGAGGCCGCGGCAGAGATCGGGCACGAATGCGCGGAGAGCTTGCGCCAGCGCTGGGGCGGGATGGACCTCTACATCCCGAAGGGGGAGTCCCTGGACCTGGCCCCCAAGTACCAGCGGATCTTCGAGCAATGGCAGGCCGGGGTCGACGCCCTGACGCTGGTCCGGGAGACGGGCTACAGCATCCAGTGGATCGGCCAGATCGTCCGGGCCGCCCGGGTGGCCCGGGCCCAGAAGGTCGACGCCACGCCCCTGTTCCCCGATTAGGCCCTGATGAGTGCCCGCCACCAGCCCCCGGATGGGGGCTTTCCCTTGTCTGGTGATCCAGAAACCACATTCCTAGAGGATTCCCGCGCGCGCGCAAAGCTGGGGGATCACGCACCTCCCGATCCGGGACGGAATGCCCCTATCCAGCCAGGAGTTACCTATGAGCAAAGTCTTCCAATTCCTCGCCCACCTATGGGAGGCGGCCTACAACGTCACCCCGGAGGATCGTAAGCGCTCCGTCCGGATCGCATCCGGGATCGGGATCGCCCTGGTGGTCCTGGTGATCTTCGTGGCGGGCAAGACCGCCGGCCAGGTCGTCCCGGCCGAGCATCCCATCTGGGAGGCGGTCCTTCAGGCCCGGCTGATCCTGGTCCGGCTGCTGGTGGCCCTCCCCCTGCTGGTCCTGGCCGCCTTCGCCGCGGTGACGATCTACCAGGTGGTCGAGAACACCGAGCTGGGGCGGCGGCTCCTGATCTGGGCATCCAGCGATGACGCCCATACCCAGGCCCAGAAGACCCGCAACGGCGGCGCCCTCCTGGCCTCCCTCCTCGCGGCCTGCATCGTCGGCCTCCTTCTGGGGGTCCTGCGGTGAGACGGGTTCTCTGCCTATGGGGGGCCCTGACGCTGGCCGCGCTGGCAGTGCCCGCCAAGCCTCTGCCCGGGGACGTGGTGCCTTGGCAGGCCACCTTCATGGCCGCGTCTGGGGCCCGCTGGATCGATCGGGCCGCCCAGGTCCAGGCGGAGTCCGGCTGGGACTCCGCGGCGGTATCGCCCGTGGGGGCCCAGGGGCCGGCCCAGTTCATGCCCGGCACCTGGCAGGACGCCGTGCGTCGGGGCTGGGCCCCGGCGGGTTCCAGCCCCTTCGACCCCGCGGCAGCCCTCCCAGCCCAGCACGCCTACATGCTCTGGTGCGAGGCGTTCTGTGGCGGGTTCGAGCCGGGGCTGGGGGGCTACAACGCCGGTCCCGGCAACATTCGGCGCGCCCAGCGCCTCGCCCAGTCCCTGGGGATGACCGATCACGCGGCCTGGCTCCGGATCCTGCCTCGGGTCACAGGCACCGCCCACGCCGGAGAGACCCGGGGCTACATCCAGCACAACGCCACCTTCAGAGCCGCCATCAGGGCCAAGCTGGCGGCCACTTCCACCCTTCCTGGAGCACCTCCCAATGATCCCCATCCCTGAACGCCTGAGCCGCATGGCCCCCCCGTGGGCCTGGCTGACCCTCGCCACCCTTGTCCTCATCCTGGCGGGATTCGGGTTCTACGCCCGTCACCAGAAGGATGTCGCGGCCGCCTACCGGAGCCAGGCCGCCCAGGCCCAGGTCCAGGAGGCCCAGGCGGTCCAGGTGGCCCAGGACGCGCGTTCCCAGGCCCTCAAAATCACGGCGGAGCGGGACCAGGCCACCCGGGAGGTCCGCCGCCTGGGCCAGGCCTTGGCGGCCGCGCAGCGCCCTCCCGCACCCGCCCCGGCCCCTGCCGGGGATGCCGAGCTGACCAAGGGGCTGGAGACGGCCGGCCTGAAGATAGGTCTGGTGCTGTTCCGGGGAAATGGGCCGTCCACCCTGGAACACCAGGATGCCGTCCGGGTGTGGGACTGGAATGCCCAGGCCCTCAGGGTTCCGGCCCTGGAGCTGCGCCTGGGCGCGGCTGAGGACCTGGTCAACGGCCAGGCCAAGGAATCGGAAGCGCTGAAGGGCGAAGTGCTGGCCTGGACCACCTCCAGCGACCGCTGGCAGGCGGCCCACGGCGCTTCGGCCCTACGGGAGGAAGCCCTTCAGGGCGAGGTGAAGGCCCTCCACAAGGCGGCCACCGCGGACAAGTGGAAGACCGCTGGCGAACTCTTCCTGGCCCTGCTGGCCGGCTACGTCCTGCGGGGGCTGTGATGCGACGCGCCAAATCAATCGCCAAACCCCCGGAGACCGACTGCATGAACTGCTCGCAAGGGAAGAGCCTCGGCCGCATGGAGGGCCTCATGGAGTCCGTCCTGGCCAACCAGGAGGCCCACGGAAAGAAGCTGGAGTCCATGGATACCCGCCTCAGGCATGTGGAGAACCGATCGGCCATCGCCGGGGCGGCCGCGGCGCTGATGGTGACCCTGGGGCTGGACCTCATCCGCTGGAAGATCAAGAGCTGAACGATGGCCCATGCACCCGAAAAACGCGCCAAACTGCGCGCCGCATACATCCATGATGGCATGAGCCTGGAGGCCGCGGCAGACCGCCAGGGGATTTCCGGCCGCACCGCCACCCGGTGGAAACAGGATGCCCTGGCCAAGGGAGACGACTGGGACAAGGCGCGCCTGGCCTCCCGGCTCGCCGGGGAGGGCTCGGAGGCCGTCGCCCGGGTGGTCCTGGAGGAGTTCCTGTCCCTGTTCCAGACCACCCTCGCGGACATCAAGGGGGCCGAACTCAAGCCCATGGAGAAGGCGGAGGCCATCTCCAGGCTGTCGGACGCCTACACCAAGACCATGCGGTCCATCCAGAAGAGCGCCCCGGAGCTGAACCGCCTGGCGGTCGCCAGCGAGGTCCTGCAGCTGCTGGCCAAGTTCGTCCAGGCCCGGTTCCCCAAGCATGCCCCCGCCCTCATGGAAGTCCTCGAGCCCTTCGGAGAGAAGCTGGTCATCGCCTATGGCTAACCGGGTCCAGTTCAACAAGCGGGAGTTCCTGGAGGGCCTCCGCGCCCTGGCGGGGGACCTGCGCCAGCAGATCGAGGCCAAGGTGGCCGGCTTCGACCCGGACCCGGTTGCCATGGCAGCCCGCCAGGCCCGGGCGGCGGAGGACTTCGCCTTCTTCTGCCGGACCTACTTCCCGCACTATGTCACGGGGGACCCGTCCCTCCTGCATGAGTATCTGTTCGAGCGCCTGCCGCGGCTGGCCCGCGCCAAAGCAGGCGCAAAACTCGCCCTCGCCGCGCCACGCGGCGAGGCCAAGTCGACCCTATGCAGCCAGCTCTTCGTGCTCTGGTGCGTGGTTCATGGCTTCAAGCGCTACATCCCCATCATCATGGACGCCTTCGAGCAGTCGGCCACCATGTTGGCGGCGATCCAGGCCGAGCTGGAGGGGAACGCCAGGCTGAAGATGGATTTCCCGGACGCCTTCGGCATCGGGCGGGTGTGGCAGGCCGGGGTCATCGTCACGACCAACGACATCAAGATCCAGGCGTTCGGCTCGGGAAAGCGCATGCGCGGCCTGCGCCATGGCCCCTACCGCCCCGACCTGGTCATCTGCGACGACCTGGAGAACGACGAGAACGTCCGGAGCCCCGAACAGCGGGACAAGCTCGAATCCTGGCTCACCAAGGCCGTTCTGAAGCTGGGCGCCGCGGATGACTCCCTGGACGTGCTGGTCATCGGCACGGTCCTGCACTACGACAGCGTCCTGGCCCGGCTCCTCAAGAACCCCCTCTGGGAGACCCGGACCTTCAAGGCCATCCTGGAATGGCCGCACCGCATGGACCTCTGGGACCGCTGGGAGGAGGTCCTCCTGAACAAGGGCCAGGAGGCGGCCGATGCCTTCTACCTGGAGCGCCAGGCGGAGATGGACCGGGGGGCCGTGGTCTCCTGGCCGGCCCAGCGCCCCATCCGGGTCCTCATGCGGATCCGGGCCCGGGACGGCCACGCGGCCTTCGACTCGGAGCTGCAGAACGATCCCATCAGCAGCGAGGATGCCCCCTTCGGGACGGTGACCTACTGGGTGGAGGAAAGCCCCAACTGGGTCTATTTCGGGGCCGTGGACCCCAGCCTGGGCAAGAACAACAAGGGCCGGGACCCCTCGGCCATCCTGGTGGGCGGGTTCAATCGCAAGACGGGGGTTCTGGACGTGGTGGAGGCCTCCATCTGCAAGCGCCTCCCTGACCGGATCATTGAGGACATCATCGCCCTCCACGTCAAGTATCACTGCCTGGTCTGGCTGGTGGAGGCCGTGCAGTTCCAGGAGTTCCTCCGGACGGAGCTGGTCAAACGGAGCGCGGAGCGCCACACCCCGGTCCCGGCCCGGGCGGTCATCCCTCATGCGGACAAGGCCTTACGGATCGAGAGCCTCCAGCCCCATGTGGCCAATGGCCTGATCCGGTTCCATCCGCGACAGGTCACCCTCCTGGAGCAGCTCCGGCACTGGCCCAAGGCCGATCACGACGACGGCCCGGACTGCCTCCAGATGCTCTGGGCGGCCGCGCTCAGCACGGCCGTTGCCTACGGCTACCAACCCGTTGCCCCCGCCCGGGGCGGGTTTCGTTCGAAAGGAGCCCTGTGATGGCCTTGCTGGATGCCTATGGAAACCCCGTGGACCTGAAGGCCCTCCGGGAGGAGGTTGCCGGACCAACCCTGATGGGGATCCGGCACGTCCTCTCCGACCATCCGGCGCATGGTTTGACGCCCCACAAGCTCGCCTCGCTCCTGCTGGCCTCGGAGGAGGGCGACCCCGGCCCGTACCTGGCCCTGGCCGAGGACATGGAGGAGAAGGATCTGAACTACCGGGCCCAGCTGGGGACCCGGAAGCTGGCCGTCGCCGGGATCGAGCCCTCGGTCGAGGCCGCCTCGGATGCCAAGGAGGACCAGGCGGCCGCGGACCTGGTCCGGGAGTTCCTGGCCTCGGAAGGGCTGGAGGACGTCCTCATGGACATCCTGGACGCCCTGGGCAAGGGGTTCTCCGTGAACGAGATCCTCTGGGACACCTCGGGGAAGCGCTGGCTGCCCCAGGCCATCCTGCACCGGGACCCCCGGTGGTTCCTGTTCGACCGGGCGGACGGAACCACCGTCCAGCTTCGGGACGTGGGGCCGCCCCTGCCGCTGCCCCCCTTCAAGTTCATCGTGCACACCCCCCGCCTCAAGTCGGGCATCCCTATCCGCGGCGGTCTGGCCCGGGCCTCGGCCTGGGCCTACCTCTTCGCCAACTACGGCATGAAGGACTGGGTCGGGTTCCTGGAGATCTTCGGGCAGCCCATGCGGGTGGGTCGCTACCCGGCCGGGTCCGACAAGGAGGACATCGCCACCCTCACCCGGGCGGTCCGGGACATCGGGAGCGATGCGGCCGCGGTCATGCCGGATGGCATGCTCATTGATTTCATCACCGCCACGTCCGTGGGCTCCAGCTCCGACGTCTATGAGCGGATGCTCCGCTACCTGGACGAAAGGGTCACCCTGGCCGTCCTGGGCCAGACCCTCACCAGCGGGCAGACCCGGGGCGGGGGCGGGAGCCTCGCGCTTGGCCAGGTCCACAACGAGGTGCGAAAGGACCTGATGCGGGCCGACGCCCGCCAGCTCGGGGCCACGATCAACCGGGACCTGGTCCGGCCCCTGGTGGACCTGAACCTGGGGCCCCGCAAGGCCTACCCCCGGGTCCGCTACAAGGTGCCTGAGCCTGAGGACATTAAGGGGCTGACGGATGCCCTGGAAAAGCTGGTGCCGCTGGGCCTCCGGGTGGGCGCCTCCGTGGTCCGCGACAAGATCGGCCTCCCGGACCCCGGAGAGCAGGAGGAGATCCTGCGGCCGCCCGCGGCTCCCTCCAGCTCGATCCCCTCCGGCGCCGGGGCGGCGGCGGCTCACCAGCGCCAGGTCTGCCCCGGGTGTGGCTCCGCCCATGCCGCCGGCACAAGCGATGGAGGGCCCGACGCCCTGGATGCCCTGACCGAGGATGCCCTCCGGGACTGGGGCGCCCAGTTCGCGCCCCTGACGGACCCGCTGGTCCAGGCCATCCAGGAGGCGCAAAGCCTTGAGGACCTTGGAGACCTGCTCCTGGCGGCCTCCAGCCGAATGGACCCGACCGAATTTGCGAATGCTTTGGCGCAGGCCACCTTCCTGGCCCGCGCCGCAGGCGCCGGCGGCCTCGGCCTGTCCAACCCGCAGGCGGGAGCGCCTGCCAGCGAAGGGGGCGCATTATGACCCTGGTCCATGATCCCGTTCACCATCCGTCCCACTACCAGGGCGGCCTCATCGAATGCATCGACGCCATCGAAGCGGCCCTGGGTCCGGAGGGGTTCGCCGCCTACTGCCGCGGCAACGTCCTGAAGTACACCTGGCGCGCCGGCCGCAAGGGCGATGCCGCCCAGGACATGGCCAAGGCGGAATGGTACGCCAACCGGGGCGGCCGCGCCCTGGCCAAGGCGACGGCGCCCAAAGGATAGGGAGGTCCCATGGATTCCATTTGCAACAATTGCAGGTTCTTCGAGCCTGACCGCGGCACCTGGTGCGTGAACGGCTGGAGCCGGGATGGCCAGGACGGGCAATGCCTGGTTGAACCAGTTCCGGTTCGCCGGGAGGCCCTGGCCCGTGCCTGCAGGCACTTCGCGGCCAAGCCCTGATGCCTATTGAACTGAAGGGCCTGGCTCCCAAGGAGGCGGTGGACTACCTGGTCCGCCGCGGGGCGAACCTGAAGCCGTCCTGGGGCTGGCAGGAAGTCTGGCAGGAGGAACATGCCCAGGCCTTCGTGGTCGCCAAGATGCTCCGGGCGGATCTCCTCCAGGAGGTCCACAGCCAAGTCCTGGCCGCGGTCAAGGAGGGGATCACCCTGGAGGAGTTCAAGAAGCGCCTGGTGCCCTACCTCCAGAAGGAGGGCTGGTGGGGCCAGAAGAAGGTCGGCGACCAGGTCGTCCAGCTTGGGAGCCCGGAGCGCCTCAAGGTGATCTACGACACCAACGTCCGGCAGGCCTACGCCGCCGGCCAGTGGGAGCGCTTCGAGCGAACCAAGGCGGATCTCCCCTTCCTGCTCTACGGCCTGGGGCCGTCCAGGCGCCACCGGGTGACCCATGCGGGCTGGGCCGGCACGATCCTGCCCGTGGATGACCCGTGGTGGAACACCCATGCCCCCATGAACGGCTGGGGCTGCAAGTGCTGGCTCCGCCAGCTCACCCGGGCCATGGCAGACCGCCTGGGCTACGATCCGGACCGGCCGGCCCCGGTCGACCGCATGCGCTCCTTCACCAAGGCAGACGGGGAGGTGGTCCAGGTTCCGGAGGGGATCGACCCCGGGTTCGCCTACAACCCGGGCAAGGCCGGGGCCCGGGCGGCCCAGCTGGGCCAGGTGCTGGGGGACAAGCTCCTGGCGGCCGACGCGCCGGTGGCATCCCGGGTCATGGCGACGGGCGGGGCCGACCTGCAGGGGGCGCTCAAGGCGTCCTACCAGACCTGGGTGCAGGAGATCATGGACGGCCAGTTCCTGCCGCAGGGGCGGCGGGCGGTCGTGGGGGTCCTATCCCCCCTGGTCGAGCGCGAGCTGGAGGCCCAGGTGGGGAGCCTGGCCACCAGCGCCATCACCCTGGAGGACCGGGAACTCAACCACATGTTGCGGGCCTCCAAGGCCGCCCGGGGCGCGGCGCTCAGCGAGGCGGATGTGCTACGGCTCCCCGAGCTGCTCGCAGCGCCCCAGGCCGTCCTGTGGGACCTGGAGGACCCCGCCCTCCTCTACGTTTTCGCGGTGCCCCAGGATGGCCAGGTGGGCAAGGTGGTCATCCGGGTGAACTACCAGGTGCGGTCCAGACGCGAGACGCTCACGGTCAACACCGTGCGGACCGGCGGCCTGGTTCCCGGCACGAACCTGCAGACCTCCAGGTTCAAGCTCCTGGAGGGCAGGCTGTGAAGGGGGACCGTGGAATGGGGTTCGAACCCACCGCCGACCGATCTTCGGGAGAAAACAGGCTGCCCGACCACTTTGCTCTCACGGTCCGAGTCCAGGATAGTCTCCCGGGCACGAATTGCCACCTCAAAGGGCAAATCGCCAGGAAGGCCCCCAGGAGGCCCGGAAGGCCCCCCCGGAGCCCGGGAGTGCCACCCCGAACCCTTCCGCCGTTTTTAAACGGGTCTTAAACGGGTTCGCGGGGCCATCCGGGGTCCAGACCCACCCCCCTTCCGCCCGCGGGGCGAGATCCGGCCTCCCCCAAACCACATTGCCTGACCCGGGCCAGCTCCGTCGAAAGCTGGGTGTTCCTTGACAGGAATGCCCGTGATTCTGCGCTTTGCCCTTGCCGCCCACAGTGTCCAGCTCCCCGACTCGCCCGTGGAGTGGTTCCACCTTCTCCCGGCGGGCACCTTCCAGGGGGCCGACGGCCGCGGACCCTACCAGCTGGTCCCCGAGCGGGTGCTGGCCGCCTTCAATGCCCGGACGTCCGACCCCTGCGTGGACTACAACCATCAGTCCCTGTCCGCCATGGCCAAGTCCGGCCCGGTGCCGGCCGCCGGCTGGATCAAGGCCCTGGAGGTCCGGGAGGACGGCATCTGGGGGCGCATCGAATGGACGCCCGCGGCCCAGGCGGCCCTGACGGCCAAGGAGTACCGGTACCTGTCGCCGGTCTTCACGTTCAACAAGCAAACCGGGGAGGTCGTGCGCCTGGACGGCGCCGGGCTCACCCATGACCCCAACCTCCACCTTCAGGCGGCCGCCGGCCGCCAGGGAGATTTTATGGACGAACTCCTGGAACGGTTGCGCTACATGCTCAACCTGCCCCTCACGACCACCGCGGAGGAGGTCATGGCCCAGCTGGACAAGCTGAAGGGCATGATCGCCGAGGCGATGGCCTCCAAGTCCGCCGCCGAGGCCATGAGCCGGGCGCTGGGCCTGCCCGAGACCACCGCCCTGGCCGAGCTGTCGACCGCCCTGCAGACCCGCCTGAGCCAGACTCCCGACCCCGCCCTCTGGGTGCCCATGGCCGAATTCCAGGCCGTGAACACCCGGCTGGCCAGCCTGGACACGACCCAGAAGGCCGAGGCCGCCGAACGCCTGGTGACCGCGGCCATGACGGCCGGGAAGGTCTCCCCGTCCATGAAGGCCTGGGCCATGGACTACGCCAGCCGCGATGCCAAGGGTTTCGGCGACTACGTCGCCTCCGCCCCGGCCCTCGCCACCGGCGGCCTGATTCCCGGCGAACCGCCCCCGGCGGCCCCCGCCGTCCTCGACGCCGACCAGACGGCCATGTGCCGGATGTTCAACCACGATCCCGCGGTCATCGCCGCGGCCATGAAGGAAGGGTGAGCCATGACGGCCCTCAGCAAGGAACGCAAGACGAATCACCGGGAGGGGGCGGTCTTCGGGATCCCCCTCGCGGCCAACGCCAAGGTCTTCCAGGGCGGCGTGGTGGTCCTGAACGCCACGGGCTACGGCAGGGCGGGCCTGACGGCCGTGGGCCAGATCGCCGCCGGGATCGCCCAGGCGACCGTGGACAACACGGGCGGCGCGGACGGCGCGCTCCTGGTGGACGTGGAGCGGGGCGTGTTCGACCTGGTCGCCGACGCCTCCGTCACCCGAGCCGCCATCGGCAAGACCGTCTACCTCATCGATGACCAGACCGTCCACGCCACGGACGGAGCCGGGACCCGGAGTGCCGCGGGCACCCTGGTGGACCTGGAGGGCTCCGTGGCCTGGGTTCGGATCGGATTCTAGGAGCCAGCCCATGATCATCAACACCGCGACCCTCATCGCGCTTCGCACCAACCTGAAGACGTCGTTCCAGAACGCCTTCAAGGGGGTCGAACCGCTCTACAAGCTGGTGGCCATGACCACGACCAGCACCACCAGCCGGGAAACCTACGGCTGGATGGGCGGCCTGCCCCAGATCCGGGAGTGGATCGGCGACCGCCAGGTCAAGAACCTGGAAGCCTTCGACTACACCCTCAAGAACCGCAAGTTCGAACTCACCATCGGGGTCAAGCGCGACGACATCGCCGACAACACCCTGGCGGGCTACGGCATCACCGCGGCCGACTTCGGGCAGAAGGCGGGCCTCTTCCCCGACCGCCTCATCTGGGATGTCGTCAAGAACGGCCACCAGAACGCCTGCTACGACGGGCAGTACTTCTTCGACACCGACCACCCCGTGGCCGGCGCGTCCGTCTCCAACAGCCTGGCCGGCGCCGGCGCCCCCTGGTTCCTCCTGGACCTCTCCGGCGTCGTGAAGCCCTTCCTCTTCCAGGAGCGCGAGGCCTTCGACTTCGTGGCCCTGGACCGGGTGGACGATCCCAACGTCTTCCTGAAGGAAGAGTTCATCTACGGCACCCGCGGCCGGATGAACGCCGGCTACGGCCTCTGGCAGCTGGCGATGCGCAGCCAGGCCACCCTGGACTCCGCCGGCTACGACGCGGCCCGGATCGCCATGCAGGCCTTCAAGGACAACGAGGGCGAGCTGCTGGGCGTCAAGCCGACCCACCTGGTGGTGCCCCCCGCCCTGGAGACCGCCGCCAAGCAGCTGATCGACTCGCCCTTCCTGGCCCCCGGCGTGGCGAACCCCCACTACAACACCGTCAAGGTCGTCGTCGCCCCGCTGCTGGGCTAGGAGACGCCATGATCCGCATCATTTCCAAAGTCGAAGGATTCCGCCGGGGAGGCATCACGCACTCCGTGACGCCGGCGGAATACCCCGACGACGCCTTCACCCCCTACCAGCTCGCCGTCCTCCAGGCCGAGCCCATGCTGCTCGTGGACATCCTCAAGTGTGCCGCGGAGGGGGAGCCGGGGTCTTCGCAGCCCCAGGACACCCCCCAGGCGTCCGCCCAGATCACGATCGACGACCTGGACGAACTCACGTCGGCGCAGCTGGTCGACGTGGCCCACTACGCCGCCGGCGTGACCCTCGACCCCAAGGTCGACTGGTTCGTCCTCCGGGCGGATGTGGAGGTGCTTCTGCGCGCCAAAGCTGACGCCGAACCGGGCCAGGAGGTCTAGCCATGGCGTACTGCAGTGTCCAGGATCTCATCGACCGGTGCGGCACCCTCGCAATCGTCCAGCTCAGCAACCCGGACGACAGCATGGCCGAGACCGTCAATGAGGGCGTGGTCAACCGCGCCATCCTGGACGCCTGCGGTGAAATGGACGGCTACATCGGCGCCCGCTACACCTTGCCCCTGGCCGAGTCCAACGACGTGCTCCGGACCCTCGCCATCGACCTGGCCCTTTACCGCCTCGCCGCCCTTGGGCGGCTGGGCGAGGTCCAGGAGGATCACAAGATCCGCAAGGAGGATGCCCTCCGCTTCCTCCGGGACCTGGCCAAGGGCCTCGCCACCCTCGGCCTCGACCAGACCAAGGATCCCTCCACCCAGGTGATCAACGCCTCCTCAGCCGGCCGCATCTTCAGCCGGGAAAGCCTGGGGTCGTTCTGATGGGCGTGGCCATCCGCATCACCTGGAAGGACCTCGACCGGCTGGTTGGGCGGATCGATGGACTTGGAAACCCAGACGCGCACCAGTTCCTGGACAGCGTGGGCAGCCTGGTTGAAAGCCAGACCAAGGCCCGGATCGCCGCCGGCGGGCCCGCTCCCTCCGGGCAGCCCTGGGCGGCCTGGTCGGCTCGCTATGCGAAGACCCGGCACGCGGGCCAGTCCCTGCTGTTCAGCGAGGGCAGGTTGCTCGATTCCTTCACGCACGATGTGGTGGGAGAAGGGGTGGTAGTCGGCAGCGTCAAGCCCTACGCCAGGATTCACCAGCTGGGCGGTCAGATCGTCCTGAAGGCCCGAAGCGGCACCCTTCGCCTGCGCACCACCGGGTCCAGGGGAAAGCTGATGCGGCAGGGCCCGCAAGGCCGGATGGCCAACCTGGCGGTCTTCGCCCGGGGGAAAGACAACAGCCACCCCCATGTCCACTTCACAGAGCGCCTGTACCAGATCGCTCAGCAAACCATCACCATGCCGGCCCGCCCTTACCTCGGCCTGTCTCCGTCTGATGAGGCGGAGGTAACGGACATGGCCGCCCAGTTCATCCTCCGGGCGCTCCAATGATTGAGGAAATTGAAAGCGCCATCGTCGCCAAGCTCCAGGAGGTCTTCCCGGACCTCGAGGTCCTCCCCATGCCGGAGGATGCCAGCCGCTTCAAGGCCCGCAATCCCCGGGGGACCGTCCTGGTCGGCTACGCCCGGACCCAGTTCACCGACCCCGTCGCGGACAGCCAGACCGTCCAAGGCCTCCGGATGCGCTTCATGGCGGCCTTCATGCTCCGAAACCTCCGGACCCACAGGGGGGCCTACGCTCGCCTCGAGCAGGCCACCCTCGCCCTGGCGGGCTTCAATGCAGGCGTCCAGGACGTGAGCCCGCTCTTCCCAGGCCAGAGCCACTTCGTCCGCGAGTTCCAGGGGACCTGGCAGTACGACCTGGAAGTCATCGCAACCGCAACGATTTATTCATAAGGTGCCCCATGGCCGCCAAGACCGACCCCATCGTCCAGGTGATCCACCCCGGATCCACCCTCTGTCTCAACAGCAGCCACCACCCCTCCATCGGCCCCAGGGGCCTGGAGATCGGCGACACGCCGGTCGCCATGGTCCAGAGCGCCGTGGACGCCTTGGCCGGCAACGGCCTGGTGGTCGTCTCCCCCAACCCCACCCCCAGCACCCAGGAGTAAGCCATGACGGCAACCTTCAATTCCAAGGCCATTCAGGCCTCCGCCGGGTTTTTCTACCTGGCCCTCGTCCCGGCCACGGTCGCAGGACTCACGGCCAATGCCATCGTCAAGGAGCTGCTGGAGACCTGGCTGGAGGACGGTGACAAGCGCGACACCCTCAAGGCCGGCATCAAGCCCTGGGCCCGCCTGGAGGCGGCCGGCTTCAAGGCCAAGGTGGAACAAAAGCCCGTCAAGGTGAAGCCGGATAACGGCCCGGAGTTCATCCTCAGCAACGAGGAGATCGCCTGGAGCGCGGAGCTGCCCGTCCTGGACTGCGATGTCGCCAAGCTCCAGGACATCCTGAGCGCCGTGTCCAGCCAGGTCCTCACCACGCCGAAGAGCACCACCCAGGCCGGGCGAACCACGATTCTGGCCGGCGGTCAGACGAACGTGAACCGGTACATGGGGCTCTACCGGTTCGAGAGCCGCCAGGTGCCCGGCGAGTTCCGGCACGTCCTGGTCCTGGCCTGCACCCTCAATACCAATGGTGACACAGAATACGCCTCCTCCAAGGCCCGCCAGCTGAAGGTCACCGTCACGGCCGAGGCCAGCGACCTCCTCCTGGACCCGTCCACCGGCCGCGGCGTCGTCTGGGTCGAGGACTACGTCACCGAAGCGAAGGGGTAGGCCATGGTCATCCCGAAGAAGCCGAAGGTCACGAAGGCGGAGCCGGCGGCTCCCATGGCCAGCATGAGCACCACCCGGTTCGAGCTGGGGCTGGAGATCCTCACGGAACTGGACACCCCCAGCCTGATGGCCCTCCTCGAGGAACACCCGGAGGGAACCGGAGACGAAGAGGCCGGCGCCATCGTTGGCCTACTCGCCTCCGCCCTCAAGGGACGCCTCCTGCGTCGGCTCTCCGCCGTGGCCCTGGCCACGGAGGACGAACTGGAAGCGGCGGAGAACGACGACGCGAGGATGGGGGACCTGGTCAAAGCCCGGGGCCGGGCCTCGTTCTCGGAGAATCTCCAGGCGGTGAAGGATTTTTTCACGCGGCTCGGGTTCTCGAATCTCGCCACCCTCGCCTCGTTGGCCGGTCCCCTCGGGGGGAAGAGGCCGGCGGAGGGGGTAACCGGGGCTCCGAGCGAGGAACCTTCCCCCTCCGGCGTCTGATTTCCGGCCAGGCCGGCGGGTACGTGCCCGCCGGCCGCGTCCGCGCCCATGTGGCCATGACCTGGGCGGAGGACCTCCTGAGAGACCGGAAGTGGGACGCCCACTCCAAGTCCCTGAACCTTTACGGAATTGCAATTTTGGCCTCCCTCATGGGTGGAGGCTCCCCTGGTGATCCACCTCCCCCCCCTGAGGATTGATGTCCGGCGACCTGAAGGTCAGCATCCAGTTTCTCGCGGAGCTCGAAGAG